>OFCG01000120.1_pt1 | contig 48819 bp, 51 predicted proteins | sample 1520781 | NCBI WGS metagenome assembly OFCG01 (sample SAMEA2699038, study PRJEB24076) | metagenome | reverse complement strand
ATGTGGTTATTTGTTTTGATTATTCTAACTGATAAAATTCACTTGGTCAGTCAGCAGCGGGCAGGTACTCTGCACCGGCAAGAAGAGGATTTGTCAGGGAGTGGTGGATGACTAAAGGCTATAAACTACTTGGCTATAAGTTAGCGGATAATATTTTCTACTGCCTGCATCATCGGGAAATTATCACGCTGCGCGGGACACGGACGCAAGTCCAGCTACGCAGCACCATGGCTTGTTTACTGGAGTACCTGCTGGCGCACGGCAGAGAACGTCTGGTCAGCGATGAAGAGTTAATGATTAACGTTTGGGAAAAAAATAATCTCCGCCCTTCCGCGCAGCGCCTATGGCAGGTTATTCAGAGCTTAAAGTCTCGCTTACACCAGGCTGGCGTGGAGAGCGCGTTAATCATCCGCGTTAAGTGCGCGGGGTATTATATTAATAACGTTTACGTAGCCGAAATTTATTCATACAAACCGCCGGGGATGATGAATTATATAAACACTTCGCCTGCTGATATGAATAAGCTTCTGGTACGCAGCTAATCCCCTCCCCGCGCCGTTTACATCGCCAGCAACAGGGTTTATTCGTTGAATATTTTAATTCACAGCAATAATATTTATTTTAATATCGGTATCGCCCAGTGTTTTCGGGATATTCAGAAAACAGCGCCCGAATTAAAGGTTATTCACTCCCTGACCCTCAGCCATCTTCCAGAACTGTCCGGGCTGGATGTGATTATTTTGTCACTGGAAAACTATCATGATTACCTGGCTGCCGCTGAAATCGCTCAGCACTTTCAGGGCCTGGTCATCGGCTTTACGTCAGCCGGCAACGTAAGGCGCGGACGCCCCTTTTTCGCGGATACCCTACTGTGGGTCAGCCAGCGCGAAGCGGTACGTGAAGTGAGCCGCCTTCTGCGCTGCCTGGCCGAGCGCCGCTGGCCACTCGTGCCGCGTCACCAACGTCAGAGCGTTTCTTTCCGTCAACGAGCCCCGCTCAACCGCCTGGAGATGCGGATGATTGATGCCACCATGAAGGGTCAGTCGGTTCATCAAATGGCCGCTACGCTGGGGATTAATCGCAAGCGGGTCTATAACGGCCTGGAAAGGATTAAAGTGAATTTCCGCCTGGTCAGTCATAGCCATTTTCATCATTTCATGACCGACAGGCTCTCTTTTAGTCGCCTGTCTGCCGACCTCCGATGCCTGACCACAGCAGCTAATGCAACCCTGCCGCCGCGCGCAGACTCGCGGCTGGTGGAAAATCATTCATATTATTTGAAATAGTTTCGCAAATTGTTTTGATTTTAGGCTCCAGCAATCAAGCGTATTCTTTATCACATCAGGGCAACAGGCCCTTTATCAGACACCAAATTAAGGAATACGACCATGAAATTCATCAAAACTTTCGTTGCTGTTGCTGCGCTGTCTCTGTTCTCTGCTGCCAGCTTTGCTCAGAGCGTCAGCGCCACTGCCTCCACGCTGGACCGCGCGGAAGCTAAAATTGCCGCCCAGGCCGCAGAACAGGGTGCATCCTATAAAATTACCAGCGCCCAGTTTAACAACCGTGTTCATATGACGGCTGAACTGAGCAAATAAACCCTTGCCCCTAAACGTTTCCTAAAGCGCCGCCTGGACGGCGCTTTAGTTTTTCCCCTTCCTGACCTTTCCCGGCAGGTCCATGCGGCATTCGCCGGATCCCGGACAATACTGACTCTCAGCACAAAAAAAGCCTGATAACAATAAATACCCGATTGGCTGGATTATCTGCGGCTTGTCGGCGTAAAGCGGAGTGGTCTGTCGCCGCGAATCAGTCGGAGGCCTTCCGCTATCTGCAAAGCGGCGCCCATTTTGGCAAAATTTGCGTGGCGTGGTGAGGGTTTGCAGGGCCTCCGTGCCCTGGAAAGACTTTATTCGAAAAAGACGTCCGGATTTTCCGACAGCGAAACAAAGGATTTCGTGTTTTTATCCAGCGCCTGAATATCGCCGGTTTCGATGTCGTAGAACCAGCCATGCAGGCGCAGGGTATGGTCGCGCAGACCAACCGCCACCGAAGGATGGGTCTTGATGTTATTCAGTTGGGCGATGACGTTTTCCTGCACCATGCCGTTGACCTTATCGGTTTCGCTAGCCCAGGTTTTCTTTTCCACCACCGCTTTCGCGGCATCGGCATAGCGTAGCCAGTGAGACACCGCCGGCATCGGCTCAAGGCACTGACAGGTGGCGATCGCTTTCATCGCGCCGCAGTTGGAATGGCCGCAGATCACGATATCCGTCACGCCCAGCGCAACCACGGCATATTCGATGGTCGCGGAAACGCCGCCCGGCTCCGGCCCGAAAGACGGCACGATATTCCCGGCATTACGAATGACAAAGAGCTGTCCCGGCTCCTGCTGGGTAACCAGTTCCGGCACCAGACGGCTGTCAGAACAGGAGATGAAAAGCGCTTTGGGATTCTGGCTGGAGGCCAGGCTGCGGAAGAGTTCTTTACGCTGGGGGAAGATCTCTTTCTGGAAGTTGAGGAAGCCCTCAATGATATGTTGCATAGCAGTGTCTCTTCTCTGTAGTTATTACGGTATGACAAAGATCACAGTTATTCAGTTTACCATCGATGACAAGAATGGGAATCGTTATTCAAACAGTTGCGCAGAAAACGCGCGCCGCCAACGCCTGCTTCTCCCCGTCTAATACACACCTTTTTGACGTGCTTTCCTGAACCAGTTTGCTACTCTGTCTGCTCCAACCGTCCACACGTTACCGACCGCCTGCCTGCGGCGGACATAACAGGAGTCGCTATGTTCCTATCCAGCCTGATGGCCATTGCCGCGGTGCTGATCATGGGCGTGATCAGTCCCGGCCCAAGCTTTATTTTTGTCGCGCGCAATGCCGTCGCTCGCTCGCGTCTGCACGGTATGGTGACCGCCCTCGGTACCGGCGCCGGTGCGGCCATTTTCTCCATTATGGCGATGCTGGGCCTGCAGAAGGTGCTCACCGCGGTGCCGGAGCTGTTTATTGGTTTGAAGGTGGCGGGCGGGCTCTATCTGCTGTGGCTGGGCTATAAAATTTTTCGCGGGTCGGCGCAGCCGATGGACTTTTCCGCCAGCGGGATGGCCGGCAACCGCTCTTTGCTGAAGACCTTCCGCGACGGGCTGTATACTCAGCTCAGCAATCCCAAAACGGCGCTGGTGTTCGCCTCAATTTTTACCGCCCTGCTGCCGGCGCAGATCTCCACCGCCTTCTATTACATCGTGCCGCTGATGAGCTTTCTGATCGACGTCAGCTGGTATTCGCTGGTGGCGCTGGTGCTGTCTGCCGACCGCCCGCGCCGCGTCTACCTGCGGCTGAAGCGGCGGATCGACATCGCCACCGCGACGGTGCTGGGGGCGCTGGGCCTGCGGCTTATCGCCACCTCCCTCACCCGCTAGCGGGTTACACGGTATAGATGCGAATATCGTGCTGCTGAAAGGCAACGCGATATTCGCGACTGATATTCTCTTCCACCACCAGCACATCGATATCGCTGCTGGCGGCCACCACAAACCGCGCTGCTGCCGGAATTTTATCCGAAGTCAGACCAACAATAATCTCGCTGCACTGTTTAATGACCGCTTTCTTGAACTCGCAGTCGGCATAGTCAAAGCCGGTCAGGCCCGACTCTGGCGCCATCGCGCAGCCGCCGATAAACCCCTGGTCGAATAACATGCCCTGCACCTGAGCCACCGCCGCGGCGCCGACGCAACCGCCGCTCGCGCGCTGTACCTGGCCGCCAAGGATCACCACGTCATACAGCGGTTTTTTCACCAGTACCGCGGCGATCTCCGGCGAGTTCGTTACCACCGTCAGCGCCAGCTCGGTGGGCAGCGCCTCGGCCATCGCCAGATTGGTAGTCCCGGTATCAATGAAAATAGTGCCGCCGGGCTTCACCAGCCGGGCACACTGTTGCGCAATCCTGAGCTTTATCGCGCGGTTTTTATCTTTCCGCTCACTGTAATCCCCCGCTTCCGGCAGACTCAGCACCGCCCCGCCATACACCTTTTTACAGAATCCCTCGCGGCTGAGCTCATGCAGATCGCGGCGGATGGTATGCTCCGACACCTGAAGACGCGCCGCCAGCTCCGCGCACACCACTCTGCCGTTTTCCTGCAGGATCTGGCAAATCAGCGCTTGTCGCTGTTGAGGGAAAGCAGCATAATCGAGCATAACACAATCCTTAAATGATCAAAACCGAGCAGTAGCAAGCATGATCGTCTGCCCTGCTCTGGTTGTCAACGTTCCTGCCCGGAGGTTTACCATGAAAATTGCCCATTTCGCCCTGTGGACCCAACAGCTCGACGTCCAGGCCCGCTTCTGGGTGGACTTCTTTGCCGCCAGCATCAATGAAAAATACCTTAGCCAGACCAACCCCGGCTTTGCCTCCTATTTTGTTACTATCGACGACGAGGTGGTGATCGAGCTGATGACCAAGCCTGGCCTGCAGCAGGCCAGCGCGGATAATAACCATACCGGCTGGGCGCATCTGGCCCTCTCGGTGGGCGGGGCGGAACAGGTCGATGCCATCGCCCAACGCGCCGGAGCCGCCGGAATACTGATTTCGCCGCCGCGCACCACCGGCGACGGCTATTATGAGGCGGTGATCGCCGATCCCGATGGCAACCTGATCGAAATCGTCGCATAGTCAGCAGAACGCCAGTATTCAGGAGGCATCCATGGCACATTACCGGATTATCGACACCGCATCCTGGCCCCGCCGGGACCATTTCACTTTTTACCGCCAATTCGCCAACCCCAGCTTTAATCTCTGCGTGCCGATAGCGGCGCAGCGCCTGTACGAATGTGCGAAGGACCGTCGGGTTTCGTTTTTTCAGCTCGCGCTCTATGCCCTGCTGCGCGCGGCCAACGGGGTACCGCAACTACGCCAGCGCGTGCGGAACGATGAGGTGATTGAATATGACAGTCTGGCAGTAATGACGCCGGTGATGACCGTCGGAGAGGGATTCCGTCAGGTGTGGTGCGACAACGCCCCCGAGTTCACCGCCTTCAGCGCCGCGGCCACGCCGAAGATTGTCGCGGCAAGAGAGACATCCCCGGCGCCGCTCATCGTCGATGGCGAGCATTTTATCTGCGCCAGCTGTCTGCCATGGCTCCACTTCACCTCGATGACCCATGCGGAATATGCCGTCGGCGCGGCGGTCCCCGCGCTCACCTGGGGAAAATTGCAGAATGGCGTTATCCCGGTGGCCGGGCGGTTTAACCATGCCTTCGTCGATGGTCTCCACGCCAGCCGCTTTTATGCCCTTGTCGAAGAGGGATTTAATGACCCCGAGCGGCTCTGGTTGCCGCTAACCGAAACCGCACCCTCCCTGCTTCCCCCAGCGGCGAAGGAGCGTTAACGTCTGCCCGGAGCTGACCGCCAGGGAGCCTTACTCCCTACACGGTGGTCGGTACGGGGCCACTATCATCGTTCCCTTTCAGCCGGCGAATACCGCGCAGGTGTGACGCCTGTTCAGAACCTCGCGATTGAAAAACTGGGTCACAGACAGCATGCTGACCAACCATCATCAGACAGCGGAAACCACTGCTTCATAGCCATAAAATGGGATTATATTGCCGATCCTTTGCTAAGGATAATTAGTTATAAATCATAGCGTTTCAGTGTTAGACAGGGCGAAGTGCGCCTCTTATCTTTCGTCATGAATTGTAAATAACCACGCAATCATTTGATGAGGTAGCACTTTTGTCCAGATTACAACAAGGATTAAAAACCAGACAAACCCACTTCGCCCTGGCGCTAAAAGTGGCCCTGCTCGGCGGCGTGGTAGCATTTTCTTCTGCTGTCTTTGCTGAGGGTCTCCTGAAAGAAGGTATCACCCCGGCCACTGACGCCAGCCAGATCCCGGCCAGCGCCAAACTGCGCACAGACACGGTGGTGGCCGGGATCTCCGAGCCGCAGGGGATCTTTAACCCCTACTTTTTCGTCAACGGCTGGGATGAGAACGTGACTAACGTCATTTTTTCACGCCTGATCGACTGGGACAGCCAGGGCAAGCTGGTCCCGGGACTGGCGGAGAGCTGGACGGTCAGCCCGGATAACAAAGTCTACACCATCAAATTGCGCCCTGGCCTGACCTTCAGCGACGGTTCACCGCTGACGGCGGAAGATGTCGCCTTTACCCTGACGGTCCTGCTCGACCCCAGCTATGATGGCGATACCGACATCACCCTGGCCAATATCGCCGGCGGGGCGGACTACAAAGCCGGCAAAGCTGACAGCGTCAGCGGCCTGAAGGTCATCGACCCGCTCACCCTGCAGGTGACCACCACGCAGCCAGGCGCCACCACGCTGGCCAAAATTGGCGGGCCTGTACTGTCGAAAGCCTGGTACGGCAAAGGGTATCAGCGGGGGAATCTCGACTATCTGCGCTCACTGCACGGCAAGCCGCTGGGCAACGGCCCTTACGTGTACGACAAATATATTCCCGGTCAGGAAATACGCTTCCATGCCAATAGCCATTTTTACCGTGGGACGCCGCCAACGCCGCGCTTTATCTATCGCGTGACCAATCCGTCCACCAACTTCCAGCTGTTCCAGACCGGGGAGACCGACTACGACGCCTTTACCTCGCGCCCCGACGATATTGAGCAACTGAAGATGCTCGGCTTCGCCAATATTAATCTTTACGGCTCCAGCGACTACAGCCAGGTGGAATTCAACGTGCATCGCCCGGCGCTACAGGATAAGCGGGTGCGCCAGGCGCTGATTTACGGCCTGGATAGGCAGAAGCTGATCGACGTGGTCTATCAGGGATACGGCAAAGTCGCCATCGAACCGATCGCGCCGATCTCCTGGGCCTTTAACGCTGAAGGCGTCAACCCTTACCCTTACGATCCGGCACAGGCCAAAAAGCTGCTGGATGAGGCTGGCTGGAAACCAGGCGCCGACGGTATCCGCGCCAAAGACGGCCAGCGCCTGGAGCTGACCCTGCTGGTGAGCAAGAAGGTGCTCAACGATGCGCTGATCCCCATCGCCAAGGAGAACTGGCGGCAGATTGGCGTGCTGCTGAAGCCGCAGGTGGTGGATTTCAACGCCCTGATGGCGCAGCGCAAAGCCGGAAATTACGATTTGGCCTCGTTCAGCACCAGCACCCTCAACGACCCGCACGACGGGGTATGGGATTTCTACAGCAGCGAAGCTAAAGAGTCCGGCTACCATAACGCGGAAGTCGATAAGCTGATTAACGCCGGCAACGCGGTGCTCGACATCGAACAGCGCAAGCCGATCTACCACCAGCTGTATAAAGTGCTGGCCGACGATCCGCCGGTGATCCTGCTCGGCTATCGCGAGATCCTTTCCGCCAGCAGCGCCCGCGTCAGCGGCTTTAAGCCGGATATCTACAACGGCCTGACCGGCAGCCTGCCGGATGTAAAAATCGTCAAATAAATCCCTGGCCGCCGGGTTAACCGGCGGCTGATGTGAGACCGTCATGAGAAATTTCATCCTGAGGCGCCTGCTGCAAACGCTGCCGATGCTGCTGCTGGCCTCCTTCATTATTTTTTTGCTGTTTGCCAAAACCCCCGGCGACTTTATCGATGGCAATATCACCCTGACCGCTGCCCGCGCCGCGGAGCTGAAGGCGATCTACGGCCTCGACCAGCCGCTGTTGACCCGCTACCTCCACTGGCTGGGACAGTTGCTGCGCGGTGATTTAGGCTTTTCGCTGCAGTATCAGATCCCGGTCAGCCAGTTGCTCAACCAGTACATCTGGAACTCTTTTCTGCTGGCCAGCGTCGCGCTGGTCTTTTACTGGGGCATCGGCCTGGCGGTGGGCGTGGTTTCTGCCCTGCGCCCTGGCTCCTGGTTTGATCATCTGGTGAGCGTCGCGGTGTTTGCCGCCATGTCGTTCCCCACCTTTTTCCTCTGCCTGCTGCTGATTAAATGGTTCGCCGTCGATCTCCACTGGCTGCCGGTAGGCGGGATGACCAATACCGGCAGCGACGAGAGCGGCTGGCAGTATGTGCTGCAGGTGGCTGCCCACCTGGCGCTGCCGGTGCTGGCGCTGGTGATGCTGCAGGCGGGCAGCCTGACGCGCTATGTGCGCGCCAGTATGCTCGACGTGGTGAAAATGGATTTTATCCGTACCGCCCGTGCCAAGGGGTTGCAGGAGCGCACGGTGATCCTCAAACATGCCCTGCGCAACGCCCTGCTGCCGATTATCACCCTGCTGGGCTTCGAGCTGCCGGGGCTGTTCTCCGGGGCGATCATTACCGAAAAGGTATTCAACTGGCCGGGGGCGGGCCACATTCATATCGACTCGCTGGCCGCCCGCGACTATCCGGTACTGATGGGGTTTACCCTGTTTCTGGCGGTGCTAACGATCGTCGGGAATCTGCTCGCCGACGTGCTGTACGCCTGGGCCGATCCGCGTATTCGGGTGAGGTCATGATGATCCTGTCTTACTTAGCTTCCCGTCGCCGCCAGCGGCAGGCGGCTATCCCGGCGCTGGCGCACATTACCCCCTCTCCCTGGCGCCAGGGGTGGCGACAGCTGCGCCGTAACCGGCTGGCCATGTTCTGCCTGCTCCTGCTGGCGGTGATGGCGGTGTGGTGCGTGCTGGGGCCCGTCTGGTCGCCGTGGAGAGATGATGCCACCGACGCCCTGAGCATCAACCAGCCGCCCGGGGCGGAACACTGGCTGGGGACCGATTTCCTCGGTCGCGATGTCTACACCCGCCTGCTGCTGGCCGGGCGCATCTCGCTGATTATCGGCCTGCTGACCATGGTGATGTCGGTGTGCCTCGGCTACCTGCTCGGCGCCCTCTCAGGTTACGTCGGCGGGTTAACCGACAAACTGATCATGCGCGTGGCCGACCTGGTGATGACTATCCCTGGGTTACCGCTATTGATCGTCGCCGGGGCGATGCTTTCCGAGCTCGATTTTTCGCCGGACTCGCGCATTTATATGGTGGTGGTGATGCTCAGCCTGCTGGAGTGGCCCCGACTGGCGCGGCTGGTGCGCGGGCAATGTCTCTCCCTGCGCGAACGCGATTTTATGCTGGCCACCCAGGTGCTGGGCCTGTCGGCGCGTCGCCGGCTGTTTGGCCACCTGCTGCCGAATACCATTCCGATTCTGGTGGTGATGGCGACCATGGCCGTCGCCAACGCCATTCTCAGTGAATCCGCGCTGAGCTATCTCGGCCTCGGCGTGGTGCCGCCGACGCCGTCGTGGGGCAATATGATGGATGCCGCTAACAGCCTGATCGATTTCCAGCGCCGCCCCTGGCTGTGGATGCCGCCGGGCATCGCCATCTTTATCACCGTGATCGCCATCAACGTGCTGGGCGATGGCCTGCGCGATGCCATGGATCCCAACATGAAACCGAGGCTGAAATGACCACGCCGTTAGTCTCCTTTAATCATCTTTCCGTCTCTTTCGCCGGCGAACGCTCTCGCGTGCGCGCGGTGCAGGAGGTCTCTTTCACCATTCAGGCCGGGCAAACCGTTGGCGTGGTGGGTGAATCCGGCTGCGGCAAAAGCGTCACCGCCATGGCGCTGATGGGCCTCCTGCCGCCGCAGACGGCGCGCATCGACGGCGGCGAGATCCGCTTCGTGGACCGCGATCTGCTGCGGCTGAAAGCCAGACAGATGGCCGATCTGCGCGGTCACCAGCTGGCAATGATTTTTCAGGAACCGATGTCGGCCCTCAACCCGGTGTTGACCATCGGGGAGCAGCTGTGCGAACCGCCGATCCGCCACCTCGGCGCCACGCCGAAAGCCGCCTGGCATCAGGCCATCCAGCTGTTAAGCGAGGTCGGCCTGGCGCGCGGGGACAGCCTGATGACCCGCTATCCTCACCAGCTTTCCGGCGGCATGCTGCAGCGGGTGATGATCGCCATGGCGCTGAGCTGTCGGCCCAAACTGCTGATCGCCGACGAACCCACCACCGCGCTCGACGTGACCGTGCAGGCGCAGATCCTACGCCTGCTGCGGGATCGGGCGCGGGCCAGCCAGATGGCGATGATGCTGATTACCCACGACCTGGGGGTGATCGCGCAGATGGCCGAGCAGGTGGTGGTGATGTATGCCGGACGAATTGTGGAACAAGGCGCCACCGCGGAAGTGCTACGGCATCCACAGCATCCCTACACGCGGGGGCTGATCGCCTCCCGACCGGTGCCCGGTGAGCGGCGTCGGCGGCTGTACTCAATTCCCGGCCAGGTGCCGGATCTGGCCGCCCTGCCGGCGGGCTGCGCCTTTGCCGGGCGCTGCGAGCGGGCGACGGCGCGCTGCCGGGAGGCGATTCCGCCGCTGCTCGGCGACCGCCAACGTGCCGCCTGCTTTTATAGCGAATTTGCGGAGGTGACAGCATGAGCGAACGCTATGTCATTGAAGTGGATGGATTGAAAAAATATTTTCCGCTACGCGACGGCCTGTTTGGTCAGCAGACCGGCGAGCTTCGCGCGGTGGACGGCGTCAGCTTTAATATCCGTCCGGGCACCATTTTTGGCCTGGTGGGCGAGTCCGGCAGCGGTAAAACCACCGTCGGCCGGACCCTGCTTGGCCTGTACGAGAAGAGCGCCGGCAGCGTGAAATTTCACGGTCAGGAGCTGGCCGACCTGACCGCGCCTGCCCTGCGCGCTATCCGGCCCAGGATGCAGCTGGTGTTTCAGGACCCCTATAGCTCGCTGAACCCGCGGCTGCGTATTGGCGAAGCGATTGGCGAAGCCATGCTGGAGCACAAACTGTGCGCCCGCAATGAGCTATATGACCGGGTAATCGACGTGATGAAGATCTGCGGCCTGGCGCCGGAACACTATGCCCGCTTCCCGCATCAGTTTTCCGGCGGCCAGCGTCAGCGGATCGGTATTGCCCGGGCGCTGATCCTCAACCCGGATTTTATCGTCGCCGATGAACCCATCTCGGCCCTTGATGTGTCGATTCAGGCGCAGATCATCAATTTGTTTTCCGACCTGCGCGACAACCGCGGCGTCACGTTTCTGTTTATCTCCCACGACCTCGGGGTGGTGGAGCATTTATGTGACGATGTGGCGGTGATGTATCTCGGGCAACTGGTGGAAAGCGCCAGCCGCGATGCGCTGTTCAGCCGCCCCCTCCATCCCTATACCCGCGCCCTGATGGCTGCGGTGCCGACCCTCGACCCGCACAGCGAACCGCAGGCGCTGGTGCAAGGCGAGATCCCGGATCCGGCCAATCCCCCCGCCGGCTGCCGCTTTTCATCCCGCTGCCCGCTGGCCAGCGAACGTTGCCGCAGAGAGCCTCCGGCGCTGCGCGAGGTGGCCCCGGGCCATCGGGTCGCCTGTCATTGGGTCGCATCCTGAGCGCGGTCAATGGGGTTATTTATTTCTAAACAACCGACCGATTGTGCGCGGCAGCGCCAGGATTTACTGTCCGCCCCGTCTTGTGAGACGCGCGATAAATGAAGCGGAACATCTTTGTACTCTTTTGCCCAATGGCTTCGGGCATTTTTTCTCCACGCCCGGGAGCGATCCTCCCGGCAAGATATTTAGCGGGGCGCGGTCGCCCGTCTGTCAAAACGCAGCAATGGAATTGCTCGTCCGCGTCCCGCTACCCTTTTCCCGCCGCTAATTAAATAAGGGCAAAAAAATAAGACAACATGAGATTGCCTGGGGTATAGCTTTATCTTATTTTTTAAGCGTGTACTCCCTGTTAAGGTATCAACATCATGCTTAAGCGTCGCACTCTCAAAACAGCACTGGCGGCGGTTATTTCTCTTGCCGTCATGGCCGCGCCAGCGTATGCCAACCCGGGTAATGGCAATGGCAACGGCGGTGGTAATCACGGGAACAGTGGTAACCATGGCAATAGCGGCAATCATGGTAACAACGGTAACAGTGGCGACCATGGCAATAAAGGGCAAAATAAAGGCCAGTCCACTGAAGATCACGGCAAACGGAAAAACTACGGCAAGCCCGACCACGTCGACAGCGATATTAGCTTCTCACGGGCGCGCTCCCTTGCCGTGAACTACGGTCTGGTCGGCTATCAGGCGCTGCCGCCGGGTATCGCCAAAAATGTCGCTCGCGGCAAACCGCTCCCTCCGGGGATCGCCAAAAAGACCCTGCCAGCTTCTATGATTAACGACCTGCCCTATTATCCGGGCTATGAATGGCGGGCGGTCGGCGATGCTCTGGTGCTGGTGGCCCTGAGCACCGCGATCGTCACCGCCGTGATCAACGGTGTGTTTGACTAAATCATCTGCTTATTGAAAAGCCTCGCCTCGGCGAGGCTTTTTTGTGCCTGATGCCGGTGAGTGACGGCTCACCGGCATAACCAGTATGATAACGGTTCAACCAACCCGGGACCGACTATGGACAAAGACACAGTAGTAACGCTGTTGAAATACAAGCGCTGGATTGACCTTGCCACCTTACAGGCGATCCGCGCGATTGACGGAACGGTACATGGCGAAAAGCGTCACCTGACCATCAGGCTGATGAACCATATCCATGTCGTTGATATGATTTTCCGGGCGAACCTGCGCGGCAGGCCGCACGGCTACACCGCGCTGAATACCCCTGAGACGCCAACCGTTGATGAGCTGGAAACGGCCATGACCGCCTGTACGGACGAATACATTCAGTACGTCAGCGCCATGACCCCCGCCGATTTCCACGAACGTATCGCCTTCAAATTTGTCGACGGCGGCGACGGCAATATGACCGCGATGGAGATGCTGAACCACATGCTCTTTCACGGCGCCTATCACCGCGGCGCGGTGGGCTGGATGATTGGCGAATGCGGCGGCGTGCCGCCGAAAGATGTGCTGACCGTTTTCCTGCGCGACCATCATTCCTGACCGAGCGAAACCATTCGCCGTCGATTACGCGGAGAATCAGCAGGAGCTCTGCCTGATGTCGAGTATGGGTTTTCTGGTACAGGGCGCTAAGGTGGGTTCCGATCGTGGCGATAGATACGCCCAGCTGTAAGGCTATCAAGGGGGTTCAGGATCCACTGTTGCGGGTTTGGATAGCGCCCCCCTTCCGGCATAACGTCAGCCAGATCGTCAGGGCGCACAGCAGGGTGACGACCGCCAGCCCGCTAAACAGTAGCGTATAAGCAGAGTCATAGCTCTCGCGCAGCGCCCGGAGGGAAAAGTCAGGCAAAAGCGCAGCCGCCTGCGGCATATTGCCGGCCCCCAGCCAGTCTGCGGCGCGGTCAATCACCTCAGGCGCATACCCGTGAACGCGACTCTGCAGCGTCAGGGTATTGCTTGCCGTTAATACCGCGGAGACTATCGCCAGGGCGATCCCCTCGCCGGCAACGCGTACGGTGTTGAACAGGCCTGCCGCCATACCGGCTTTGGCGACCGGCACAGCGGATATCGCCAGGCCATCCATCAGTCCCCAGGGAAGCGCCGCCCCCGCCCCACAGAGGATCAGCGCCAGCACCAGCTGCGGGAGGTGGTTACTGTGAAAAGCATCGCCCAGCAACAGCAACCCGGCGGAGGCCATCATCAGTCCCGCCGTGGACACCTGCCCCGGTGAAAACCAGCGGGTGAGCAGGGCCGCAACGGATGGGAAAACCAGCATCGGCGTGGTCAGCGCCATCAGATACAGTGCGCTCTGCGACTCACTCATCCCCTCTCCGCCCATAAAATGCAGTGGAACAATAATCAGCAGGACCACGTAGCAACAGCAGGTGGCGACAGGCAACAACAGTACGCCGACAAAACGCGGATGACGCAGCAGGGAGAGTTCCAGCACCGGGTTGTTCACCCTCCGGCAGCGTACGACAAACGCCACGAACAGCCCCCCCGACGCGATGAGCAAGGCCAGCGTGGTCAGGGATAAAAAACCGCGGGCCGGAATGACCATAAGCGATGCAGTAAACAGCATCAGGGCCAGCGTAAACAAGGTTAAGCCCAGGTTGTCGGGTGTCCGCGGCTCGCTTTTTTCTGTCGCAGGCAGAGATACCAGGCCTATAAGCAGAACCCCTGCCGAGAGCAGCGCAAACAGGGCGTATACGCCGCGCCAACCCACCGCGTCGGTCATGAAGCCGATCAGCAGCGGACCGAACGCCAGGCCGGCGCCGAACACCGTGCCGAGGATGCTGAATGCCCGCGTCCGCTGGGCGCCATCATACAGCTGGGCCAGCGCCGCGCTGCCGCTGGCTAAAATCATCGCCGCGGCCAGGCCCTGCAGCGCCCTCAACACGCCTGACAGGAAGAGATTGTGCGTCAGACAAAACAGCAGGCTGCTCAGGCAAAACAGCGCGGCGCCGGCGATAAAAATACGTTTTCTGTCGATGGCATCCGCCGTCACCCCTGCGGCCAGCAAAAAGCTGCCGAAGGTCAACATAAAGCCATTGGTCAGCCACGACAGCGCAGCGGGAGAGCCGCCCAGCGACTGCTGTATCGCGGGGGTGGTCATGACGCCGCCGGTAAAACTTAACGGCAGCAGCAAGGCCGCCATAAAGACAGAAAGCGCGGCCAGGGCGCTGGCGTATCGGGAAGGTGTTCTGGCGGTGAGTAACATCGGGCGGCCCTCATCAGTCGGCAAGAATGAATAAACTGTCGCCATCCTATTGCGGATGTTCTTGCCGATAAATAGACTGAAAATATCTTCTTAAGAGACATAAGGTTTATAATCGATGGACAGCCTTACCTCGCTGACGTCCTTTGTCCGCACCGCCGAAACGCTAAGCTTTGTTCAGGCCGCCAGGCTGCTGGGCATATCTGCCTCGGCGGTGGGTAAGAATGTCGCCCGGCTTGAGCATAAACTGGGGGTCCGGCTGTTCAACCGCAGCACCAGAAACGTCAGCCTGACGGCGGAGGGGGCCGCATTTCTGACCCGCTGTCAGAGTATCCTGGAGCAGATCCAGGAGGCCGAGTCAGAGCTGACCAGCAGTCTCTCACAGCCCACCGGCAAACTGAGGATTTCACTGCCCGTCATTGGCTACCGCCTGTTGCTCCCCGCCCTCACCGCCTTTAGCCGTCTTTATCCGCAGGTTGAACTGGATCTCGACTTTAGCGACCGGCTGGTCAATCTGATCGATGAGGGGGTTGATGTCGCTATCCGCAGCGGTGAATTAGCGGACTCCCGCTTGATCGCCAGAAAGCTGGGAGGCTTTCGTTTTGTGCTCTGCGCCAGTCCGGCCTATCTGGCGGAATACGGTGCCCCCGACTCGCCAGCGGAATTGGCGGCGCACAAGTGCATTTTTTTCCGCTTCCCCGCGACGGGGCTGATCCAGCCCTGGGAACTGCGCGGTATGCGACTGACGGGAGATTTCAGGTCCGCTGCCGTGATGACGGTCAATAACATTGAGGCCGCCATTCGCTTAAGCGCGGCGGGGATGGGCATCGCTTATGTGCCTGATTTTGTCGTGCGCGAGGCAATGGATGAGGGACAACTGCAGGAGGTGTTGCCCGGGTGTTGCGACAAGGATGGGCATTTCTCGGTCCTGTGGCCCGCCAGCCGCTACCTGTCACCAAGAATACGCTGTTTTATCGATTTTATGGCTGCGGCAGAGATACCCTTGTCACCCGCATCGGCAAGCCCTACCACCTGAAAAGCTCAGCGCCGGAGATCCTGCCGCCCGGTCAGCGAAAGCCGGCGGCAGGTATACCATTCAAGAGCGCATCTTACCCTTTGGCAAAATTGGCCTGGATCCGCTGCTGCAGATAATCCTCGGCGCTGATGGGCGGGTACTTCCTCTGCGGCCCGAGGATCTCGACATCTTTATTGGCCTGGCAGAAAAACGCCAGGCTGTAGCGCGGCCCCTGATATTCGTGGGGCAGCGGGTTTCTCACCCGGTGGAAGTTAGACGGCAGCTGGTCGTCGCTCCAGCGCATCAGCATATCGCCGATATTACAGGTGATCACCTCCTCGCGCGGCTCAATGCTGGTCCACTGCTGGCTTTCACGGTCTTTACCGGGACAAACCTGCAGGCCGCCCTGGCCGGGGCGCTGGAACAGCAGCGTCAGACAGTCAAAATCGGTGTGCGCGCCGGCCCGCCACATCCCCTGCTGCGACTGCTCGGTTGCATAGTAATGCAGCATGCGCAAGGTGCTCTGATAGGTGTCACGCTGCGGATCGTGCGCGGTGGTGAAAAACGATTCCGGAAAACCGAGCTTCAAAGCAAAGCAGGAGAGGATCTTCATCCCCAGCTGCCAGCACTGCGATTCAAACCCGAGCATCGTCTGCTGGAATGCTGGCAACTCCCGATCGCTGGGCCAGCGCCCGGCCATCAGAGGCCGGGTTATCTGATAGGACTCTTTTTGATCCGGGGTGCGGGTCGATGGCCGAACCTGCGCTTTGCTTTCCCAGCCGGCGTTGCCGGCCAGCGGATACTGGCGCTTCACCTCGTCGGGCAGGTTGAAAAACGCCTCGGTCGTGCTGAACGCCTGGCGGATCTCCGCCAGCGGAATACCGTGATGGCTGACCTGGAAGAAGCCGATCTCCACCGCCGCCTCCCACAGTTGTTCGGCAATGTCATTTTTTCTTGCGGCAAAGTTCGACAGGTCGATACAGCGCACTTCGCGGGCGAAGGTCTCTTCGCCCTCGGCGCCCATCAGCGCCTCTTTTTCCAGTTCCTGTAAGGCGTAGCGTTGATTCTGGGTGGTTGAGGTCATCGTCATTATCCTGTTATCAGTTAAACAGCGGCGCGCTGTTGGAGGGTACGGACGGCCGCCAGCGCGTCGTGACGCATCGCGTCAAGGTCGAGACCGGGAATGGCGTCGTCTTCCACGATGGGGCGGCCATTGAGCAGTAGCGCCTTCAGCGCGGCGCGCCCACCGCAGGCCACCGGCCCAATGGCCATATCGTGCAGGCCGAAGTAGCGCGGATCGTCCAGCCGGTAAATGGCAAGGTCCGCCTGCATGCCGACCTGCAGGGTGCCGCTCTGCGCTAAGCCGAGGATCTGCGCCCCGCCGGCGCTGCCCCAGCGCACTACATCCTCCACCGTGGCCGCATCGGCCCCACCCTCAAAGGTGCCCCCGGCGTAGCGCGGCTGCGCCAGCATCCCCTTGCGCGCGCGCTGCAGCAGCCATGCGGCATGGGCTTCGCTTTGCATATCCGCCGCTTCATTCGAGGCGGCGCCGTCGACCCCCAGCGAGACCGGGACCCCGGCCTGCTCTAACGCCAGCATATCGGCGATGCCGCTGCCCAGCCGGCCGTTGCTTTGCGGACAATGGGCGATGCCGGTGCCGGTTTGCCCAAGCAGCGCGATCTCTTCCGGCAGCAGCTTCACCAGATGAGCAAACCACACGTCATTTCCCAGCCAGTCGTGTTCCGCGCAGAACTGCACCGGCGTCATGGCGAATTTCTGCCGCGCGGCGTCGAGATAATCGACGGTTTCCGATAAATGGCTGTGCAGCCGGATCCTCAGCTGGCGGGCCAGCTTCGCCATCTCCCGCAGCTGGGCGCCCGGCGCGGAGTGCAGGACGGTAGTGGGCGCCATCACCACCCGGCGCAGAGACTCGGGCCGGGGGTCGTGATAGCGGCTGACCAGCCGTTCGACATCCGCCATATAGCTGTCGAAGGTTTCCGGACGCAGCGCCACCGGCAGATCCTGTTCCACCGCCCGGCCCTGGGTCGCCCCACCCCGGCACAGGACGATGCGCATCCCCAGCGCTTCCCCTTCGCTGAAGACAATCTCCGAGGTATCGAAAGGCATATCCGGCCAGTACAGGTAGTTGTGATCCGCCACGCTGGCGCAGCCCGAGCGCAGAAGCTCCACCAGGCCAATGCGCACCGCCAGACGAAAGGTATGTTCATCGAAAGCCGCGCGAAAGCGGTACGGCGTGGCGCTCAGCCAGGCCGTCAGGCTCTGGTTCAGCCCCTGCGGCTCGCCCTTCAGCAGCGACTGAAAAAGATGGTGGTGCGTGTTCACCCACGCCGGATAGATCACGCAGTCGCGGGCATCGATCTGTCGCTCTTCCGGCAGCGGCGTCAAGCTGCCGATGGCGGCAATCTTGCCGTCGCGGATGCGAATATCCGGCCCGGCCAGCCGCGCCGCCTCTCCGGGCAGACCGCTGAGGATGGCATGGGCATTTTGAATAATTAATGACATGGCGTCGCTCCTCAGGGTTTAACCTGCATGGCCTGAACAAATTCGGTGGTGTAGGCCTGTTTCCAGTCGGTAGCCGCCGCCAGCAGACCGGCGCTGACCATAAAGTCGCGGGTCTTCTGCCAGCGCGCGTCGGTCATCGTCCCCCAGCCCTGGCTGGCGGCATCCCCGCCGTCGATCAGGTGATGCTCACGGATCTGGGTCACGCCCCAGGCGAGCAGATCGTCGGTCATTTTCGGGTTGTCCTGCTTAATCAACGCATTGCCCGGCACCGGATCCTTGAGATAGCTCACCCAGCCCTCCATTGAGGCGCGGACAAACTTCGCCATCGCCGCTTTACGCTCGGCGATGGTATCCGGGCGGGCGATAAGGATGCCGCCGTAGGGGGGATAGCCGTGTTCGGAAAAGAGGAAGAAGTTCGCCTTCACTCCGGCCTTCTGCACCTGGAACACCTCGGAGCTGACATAGGCCTGCTGGGCGACAGCGTCATCGACGACAAAGGGTTGAATATTGAAGGTATAGGGGCGAATCTGCGCGTCGCTCAGCTGGTATTGCGCCTTTAGCCACGGCCACCACGTCGCCTGACCAGAGCTGGAGACCAGCAAGGTTTTGTCTTTCAGCCCCTGCAGGGAGGTGACATCGGCATGGGTCAGCAGCCCCTGGGGATCGTACTGAAAGGGCGCGGCAATGGCTTTTGCCTGGAAGCCGCGCTGAATGCCTTCCAGCAGCTGCAGGTCGTAACCGATGATCACATCGGCCCGCTTCGACAACAGCAACTGCATCCCGTTGACCTGCGGTCCGCCGGAGCGGATCTCGACGTCGAGACCATATTTTTTGTACAGCCCGGTGGCCTGGGCCTGATAATACCCCCCCTGTTCCGCCTGGGCGTACCAGGAGGTCAGCAGAACGATTTTCTCCTCGGCCTGAACGGCCAGCGAGACACCGCCGAGAGCCATCAGGCCCAGCCAGCGTATGCCCCGGGGAAGGCGTGCGCCTGTTTTCATATCCCTCTCCTCTTTACGCCGGGAGGGGGAGCGAGCGAATGTGGCTCAGCCTCCCATCCCGGTCAACATTGAACCGCGACATGGTGACTGAGCAATGTCCCGTATGGATAACCCGTACTGACCGCTTCTACTCACACTCAGCTATACAAAAACAATGCCAGATTTAAACGCCTGCGAGCGGCCGCGAGAAATCGCCTGCGCCGCCGCCCTTCGGCATGCAACCTTTGATTCATGCTCACAAGAAACGCACCATAATGGTGCGCTAATGAATGATTTTAGTGCCTGCCCGACATTTCACAGCTGGCTGAAGAGCATCTCCAGCTGGTTCAGCATCATCGAGGCGGCAAGGGAAAGCTGGCGGGCGGGCGAGACGCACAGCGCCAGCGTGAAAGGCTTAAGCTGCGGATCGGTTAGCGGCACAAACGCCAACTGGCCGGACTCAATCTCATCGAGAATATCCAGCCGGCACAGAATGCCGATGCCCATCTGCTCTTTGATCAGGGTGCGGATCATGTGAATGTTATTCGATACCGCCACCTCCTTTACCTCGTTGCCGCTGATGTTCACCAGCGCCTCCACCGGCTCGCTGATCATCAATGGGGCGGACGGCAGGATAAAGGGGTAGTCGAGGCACTGACTAAAGCGCACCGCGCTGCGGCTGGCCAGCGGATGGCCGGTGGGCACCACAATCCCCATATTCATCTCGGCAAACGCCCGCACCTGCAGTTCACGAGAGGTCTGGGGATTGAGCATGATGCCGAAATCCGCCTCGCCGGAGATCAGCGCCTGCTGGATGTGGATATTGTTGATGGTGGTCAATGTAAAAGAGATGTTGGGATAATGTTTATGCACCTCTTTGAGCATCGTCGAAAAGAAATGCCGGTTAATGGCATCGATGGTGGCGATGCGCACATGCCCCCGCCGCAACCCGCGCAGATCGTCCAGCTGCTCACAGACCCGGGTAAAGTCCTTTTTCCAGTTATTGGCCGCGTGCAGGAGCAGCTCCCCGGCGGCGGTCAGCCTCAGCCCGGTGGGATGGCGCTCGAAGAGCGGCATCGCCAGCTCCTGTTCCACGCGCAAAATCTGACGGTCGATGGAAGACGCCGACACATGCAGCGCCTCTGACGCTTTACGAAACGATCCCTGACGGGCCACTTCGGTGAAATAGAGCAGAAATCGGGAGAAGGCAAACATGGTTTGGGTGCTCTCTTTTTTGCAACGGGTTGTGCGAATCAAAGCTCTGGACGCAACAGTTTTATCACAATACCGTAGCATTCATAGCGGAGAAACGATCGTTTCACCCATTTTCTTGCACGCCGGACAGTTCACCGCGAAGGGGAGTTATCTCTTCGCCGCCCCTGGCCGCCCTGCAGACAGCGGAGTGAGGGAGAGTAAACGGTAATGCACAGCCACGATCTTATTTCGGTCTCGGTCGGGGAAATACGCCCCAATGGACAGGGAAATCTATCATTAATATTGCAGGCGGCGGCCGGGGAAATATTACCGGCCTACTCCGCCGGGGCGCATATCGATATTATTATTCCCGGCGTCGGTCCGCGGCAGTATTCCCTGTGCGGCACGCCTGACCGCAGTAATACTTATGAAATTTGCGTCAGGCTGACTGATGCTTCCACCGGCGGCTCACGCTATTTGCACCAGCAGCTCAAAGCCGGCGATCGGCTCGCCATTTCGCCGCCGCGCAACCATTTTCCCCTGCCGCAGGCCGGGCGCTACCTGCTGTTTGCCGGCGGTATCGGCATCACGCCTTTGCTGGCGATGGCTGAAGCGATTGCCGCCAGAAAGGGGGCGCTGGAGCTGCATTATTATGTCGCCAGTTCGCGCCAGACCGCCTTCTCCCCGCGCCTGAACCAGCTGACTGCGAACGGCACGGTGGCCATTCACTGCAGCGAGGAAGGCGCGTCGCTTCGCCAGCGGGTCCCCGAATGCTTAACTGTGCCCCACCCTGATACCGCAGTAATAGCCTGCGGCCCGGAGGGTTATATTCAGAGACTGCGGTCGGTCATGGAGGAATATCGCTGGTCGCCGTCGCAGTTCGTATTCGAGCGTTTTACTCCCGCGGCGGAAAATAATACTGCGGCGAAAAATGCGTTTTATATTGAGCTGGCCTCCAGCGGGCAGCGCCTGCAGGTGGCCGCGGATCAAACCATTGCTCAGGTATTACAACACGCCGGGGTGGAGGTAATGCTCTCCTGCGAACAGGGAATGTGCGGCTCCTGTATTACCGGGGTCCTCGACGGGATCCCCGAGCACCGGGACAGCGTGCTGACGGCGGAAGAGAAAGCTGGCAACGACCAGATCACGCTCTGCTGTTCGCGGGCGAAATCCCCGCTTCTGGTTTTGGATCTGTGAGGAGACTGACGATGACGTTCCCCTCCTCTTGCGCGCCGCTTGTCGGGATCAGCCGCGCCCGACTCCCGGCCTGGGCGCTGCCCGACGGCTGGCCGACGCGGGCCAACGGTGAGCCGCTGCTGGCGGACCTGGCCTTTCGCGACGGCCGGATTGCCGCACTGACCCCAACCGACCAGCCGACTCCCGGCCTGTGGGACCTGGCGGGAGCCCTGACGCTCCCCGGCCTGGTGGAACCCCATGCCCATCTGGACAAGACATTCACCATTGAACGCTGCCGTCCGGCGCAGGCCGGGCTGCTGGCGGCAATCCACGCCATGCACGAGGATCGCCGACACTGGACCAGGGCGGATATTCAACGTCGGGCGTCCGCCGCGCTGGCCCGGGCGGCAGCGAATGGCGTGACCCATTTGCGCAGCCATGTCGACTGGTTTACCGCCGACGCGCCGGACGCCTGGCAGGAGATCGCCCGCCTCGATACCGTCGGCATCACCCTGGAGCGGGTGGCGCTGGTCCCGCTGCCCCTGTTTCAGGATCCGGTGGAAGCCGAGGCCATTGCCCGCGCGGTCGCCAACAGCGGGGAGCGCTGCCTGCTGGGCGGCTTCATCCACTCCTCCAACTGGGACGCCGCCGCCATGGAAAATCTGCTGTGCAGCGCGGCCCGCTGGGATCTGGATCTGGATTTGCATATTGATGAGGAGCTCAGCGAAGTGTCTCAGGGGCTGACCTGGCTGGCGGATCATCTCTCCCGCCACCCTTTTCCCGGGCATATCTGCTGCAGCCACGGCTGCGCGCTGGCCGCCGGCAGCGACGAACAGGCGGCGCCGATCCTGCGCCAGCTGGCGGCGCACGGCGTCACCCTTATCGCTCTGCCGATGACCAACCTGCTGCTGCAGGATGCGACGTTCGGCCGCACGCCGCGCCAGCGGGGGATCACCCTGCTGCACGAGGCGCAGGCCGCCGGCGTGGCCACCCTGCTCGGCTGCGACAACGTGCAGGATGCCTTCTGCCCGGCGGGGAGCTATGACCCGCTGGACACCCTGGCCTGCGGTCTGTTCAGCGCTCAGCTCAGCGACCTGTTCGACCGGCAGTCGCGGCTGATCTGCGATCGCGCGGCGCTAACCGGTTCGCCGGCAGACGCGGCGCCTTTTGCCGTCGGGGCGGCGGCCAGCGTAGTGATTTTCCCGGGTAGCGACCGTTTTACCTGGCCTTTAAACAGCGCCGCCCGTCTGGTGGTTAACCACGGCAGGTTAACCCACCGGCGCGTGTGGCAGGAGGAGATGGCACATGAGTCTTGAAGCAGGCGCCGGGGCGCCGCTGGCGCGGTATGCCGCCTGGCGCAGAGCCGGCGATTTTATCTTTCTCTCCGGCATTATTCCGGTCAATCCCCTGACCGGCACCATCGTCAACGGCTTTCAGGATGTGCCTGAGCCGGTGCGGGAGCTGCTGGGGGCGACCGGCGAATTTTCGACCGATGCGAAACAGGGCCCGATCCTCGCCCAGAGCTGGTACGTCCTGGAGAGCATCCGCCGCACCGTGGCGTCCGCGGGAGGGCAGATGAGCGACGTTATCAAGCTGGTGCAGTACTTTCGCAACCTTGACCATTTTCCCTATTACAGCCGGGTCAGGAAGCTGTTTTACCCCGACCAGCCGCCCGTTTCCACCGTGGTGCAGGTCAGCGAAATGCTGCCCGACGCCACGGTACTGATTGAAGTCGAAGCGACCGTCTGGTTACCCCCGTCATTTAACTCCGAGGCACCGCGATGATTAACGGTTACATTCCTGCCGCGCGCTTTCTTCCTTTTCTGAGCTGGACGGACGTGGCCGCCCTGCCGGATAAAAGCAATACGGTTATCGTCCTCCCCACCGGGGCGATCGAACAGCACGGCCCGCATCTGCCCTGCTCGGTGGACAGCGTGATATCTTCCGGCGTGGCGGGCCATGCCCTCGCCAGGCTGCCGGCGACGATCCCGGCCTACGCCATTCCGCCGATCGTCTACGGTAAGTCCGAGGAGCATCTGCATTTTCCCGGCACCCTGACCCTTAGCGGCGATACGCTGCTGCATACCCTGCTGGAGATCGCCGAATCTCTCTATCGGGCCGGTTTTCGCAAGCTGCTGATGATCAACGGCCACGGCGGCCAGCCGCAGATCCTGCAGATCGCCTGCCGGGAAATGCGCCTGCGCCACGGGGATTTCATCGCCATCCCCCACGACGTGTTCAACGTGCCCAACTGCGAAAAACAGTTTCTCAGCCCGCATGAACAGCGGATGGCGATGCACGCCGGGCATAGCGAAACGGCGCTGATGCTGGCGCTGGCCCCGGAGTGCGTTCATATGGAGCGGGCGGTCGCCAACTTCCCGCCGGAATTCCCCTGCCCAACCCTGTCGAAAGGTCGTCCGGCGGCGGCGTGGGCGTCGTATGACTTTGGCCCCAGCGGGGTGATTGGCGACCCGACCCCGGCGACGCGGGAGCAAGGCGAAGGGCTTCTCGACTCCCTCGCCGCCAGCTGGGCGCAGGCGATCATCGAGATCCACCGCATGGCCTGGGTCGAACGTCGCGAACCGACCTGGGGCAAACAGCACTGGCACGGCTTTGTGCAGTCCCTACCACCTTCTTTCGCTGCTGAATCCAGGGAGCCCTGATGAATACCAGATTGACGCCCGTTTTTACCCTGCTGACCGTGGCCGCCCTCGCGACCTCAGCCTCCTGCTTCGCGGCGGAGAAGTTTACCTTTCTCACCAACTGGTATGCCCAGGCCGAACACGGCGGGTTTTACCAGGCCCAGGCCACTGGGCTGTATCAACACGCCGGTCTCGATGTCGAAATTAAAATGGGCGGCCCGCAGATCAACGTCATGCAGCTGATGGCGGCCGGTCAGGCGGACTGCACCCTTGGCGACAACGGCCAGGCGCTGGAGACCTGGCAGGCCGGGGTGCACGCGGTGACCGTCGCCACCGTGTTCCAGCACTCGCCGACGGTGTTTATCACCCATGACAAGGTGGAGAACCCGGCGGAACTTAAAGACAAAACCTTCCTGCTCGCCACCGAGGCCTATACCTCCTTCTGGCCGTGGGCGAAAAGCGAGCTGGGTCTGGCTGGCAGCAAAGTGCGCCCCTATACCTTTAACGTTCAGCCGTTCCTCGCCGATAAAAACCTGGTGCAGCAGGGCTACGTGACCTCCGAGCCGTTCTCCGTCGCCAAAGGCGGGCAGCCGTTCTATGTCTATCCGCTCAGCGACTGGGGCTACCCGCCCTACGGCAACTCGATTATCTGTATGGCCGACACCATCCGCAAACGTCCGGCGGCGGTGGCGGCCTTCGTCAAAGCCTCCATGGAAGGCTGGAAAAGCTACCTGCAGGATCCCACCCCCGGCAACAGCCTGATCGGTAAAGCAAATCCGCAAATGGGCGCCGAGCAGATCGCCTTTGGCATTGCCCAGATGAAGCAGTACCAGCTGGTGACCGGCGGCGATGCTAAGACCGGCGGCATCGGCATCATCACCGAGCCGCGGCTGAAGAAAACCTGGGACATGCTGGTGAAAAACAAACTGATCGACGCCAGCAAGGTGCCGTTTGAGCAGACTTACACCCTGGAGATGGTCAAAGACGCCGGAGTGATGCCATGAATACCGCCCCGAAACTGACCGTGATGAGCGATACCCGCTTTATACCCGCCGCTGCCACCCCGGCCATCGAGGTGCTGTCGGCGGAGAAAATCTACAGCAACGGCACCCGGGCGCTGCTGCCCGTCAACCTGACCATCAATCAGGGGGAGTTTATTACCCTGCTCGGCCCGTCCGGCTGCGGTAAAAGCACCCTGCTGAAGATGGTCGCCGGCCTGGTGGAGCCCAGCGACGGCAAGCTGATGCTGTGGCGGCGCGACAGTCGGGAAAAGGCCCAGCATCCGCTGTCGTTCGTCTTCCAGGAAGCCACCCTGATGCCGTGGAGCAGCGTGCGCAATAACGTCAGGCTGCCGCTGGATCTGGCCGGCGTGCCGCGCGCGGAGGGCAATACCCGGGTGAGTGAAGTCCTTGAGCTGGTGGGGCTGGGCAAATTCGCCGACGTCCTGCCGCGCGAACTCTCCGGCGGCATGCAAATGCGCGTCTCCATCGCCCGCGGCCTGGTCACCCGACCAAAGCTGCTGCTGATGGATGAGCCCTTCGGCGCGCTGGATGAAATTACGCGTAACAAACTCGACAGCGACCTGCTGCGTCTCTGGCAGGAGCAGAACCTGACGGTAGTGTTCGTCACCCACTCGATCCACGAAGCGGTGTTTCTCTCCCAGCGGGTGATCATGATGGCGGCCCGTCCCGGACGGGTGGTCGAAGATATCGCCATCAGAGAGCCGTTCCCACGCAGTGAAGAGTTCCGCGTCAGCCCGGCATTTTCCCACTATGCCCGACAGCTGCAGGACAGTCTCTTACAGGCAAGCCAATCCGGTATGGAGTCCTAATATGAAAGCCGCTAAATCGACACCGTGGATTAATCATCCCCGTTTTCTCAAAATTCTCTATCCGACCCTCGTCGCGGTGGCGATGGTGCTCCTGTGGCAGGGCGCAGTGAGCTATTTCCGTATCCCGGCCTTTCTGGTGCCGTCGCCGCTGGTGATGCTGGAAAGCCTGTGGACGCATCTCACGCCGCTGCTGCTGGCGCTGCTGTTCACCCTCAAGATCACCCTGATCTCGTTTCTGCTGTCGATTGTCATCGGCGCCGCGGTGGCGTTTATCCTGGTGCAGAACCGCTTTGTGGAAACCGCCCTGTTTCCCTACATCGTGTTTTTGCAGGTGACGCCGATCGTCGCCATCGCCCCGCTGATCATCATCTGGGTGAAGGATGCCACGCTCTCGCTGGTGGTGTGCGCCACCCTGATGGCGGTGTTTCCCATCATCTCCAATACCACTCAGGGACTGCGCAGCGTCTCCCCCGGCCTGCTGAGCTATTTTCGCCTCAATCACGCCAGCCGCTGGCAAACGCTGGTGCGGCTGCGTATCCCCTCGGCGCTGCCCTATTTCTTCGGCGCGCTGCGTATTTCCAGTGGGCTGTCGCTGATTGGCGCGGTGGTGGCGGAGTTTGTCGCCGGGACCGGCGGGACCAATACCGGGCTGGCCTATCAGATCCTACAGGCCGGCTACCAGCTGGATATCCCGCTGATGTTTGCCGCGCTGCTGCTGATCTCTCTCGCCGGGATCGCGCTGTTTGGCGTGATGTCCTGGGTTTCGCGCCGGGCGCTCAGCGCCTGGCATGAAAGCGAAGCCGTGCAATCTCATTAATGTTCTGCTGACGAACAGGAAAAAGAATGATGACTGATGAACAGCGTCAACACGCGGTCGCGGCGATCCAGCAGGCACTCCCGGCGCTGGAGTGGACCTTACAGCCGGCGAAGATCAAACGGCTCTCCCGCGATTTTCACTGGTTCAGTCCGCTACTCACCGAGCAACTGGCGGGGAAACAGGCGGACGCGGTGGTTCGCCCGCGCGATGAAGAGGAGCTGCGCCAGCTGGTCTGCGCCTGCGCGCAGCACCAGCTGCCGCTGACCCTGCGCGGCAGCGCCACCGGCAACTACGGACAGCTGGTCCCCCTCGAAGGCGGGCTGCTGGTGGATATGACCGGGCTCAACCAGATCGTCGCCCTCGGCAACGGCACAGTGAGGGCCCAGGCCGGCATTCGCCTGGCGGACATCGAAACCGCCGCCCGCCAGACGGGCTGGGAGCTGCGCTGTATGCCGTCGACCTATCGACTGGCGAGCCTGGGCGGTCTCTACGGCGGCGGGTTCGGCGGCATCGGCTCCATCAACTATGGGCCGCTGGCTGCGCCCGGCAATGTGCTCAGCGTCAAAGTAATGACCGTCGAGCCGGTCCCCCGCGTGCTGACCGTCCCGGCTCCCGAAGCGCTGCTCCTGCATCACGCCTACGGCACCAACGGCATTATCCTGGAGGTTGAGCTGGCGCTGGCGCCTGCACACCAGTGGATTGAACGTCTGGACGTGTTTGACGATTTCGCCGATGCGCTGAACTATGCCAACGCCTGCGTCCGCTCGCCGGGGCTGGTGAAGCGCCAGGTGGCGCTGCTGGCCACGCCGATCGCTGACTATTTTAGCCACCTCAAGGATCGTTACCGCGCCGGGCAGCATGCGGTCATCAGCCTGATCGCCGAGGAGAGCGAAGGACTCTGCGCCAGCCTGTTACCGCGCCATCGCGGGAGCAACGCCATCCGGCAGGCCAGCGAGGAGGCCCGGACGCGCAACGGCTCGTTAATGGAATACTGCTGGAACCACACCACCCTGCATGCGCTCAAGGTGGACAATACGCTGACCTATCTGCAGACGGCGTTTGATCCGCTGCGCTATCCGCAGCAAATTTTACAGATGGAGCAGCACTTCGCCGGGGAGGTGATGTCCCATATTGAATTCCTGCGCGATATCGAGGGCAATCTCACCGCCAGCGGTCTGCAGCTGGTGCGCTATACCACGCCCGAACGTCTTAACGCCATCATGCAGATATTTCGCGACAACGACGTCAAGATTAACAACCCCCACGTGCTGCAGGTTGAGGACGGCAAACAGGGCGTGATTCGTCCCGACGTCGTGGCGGTGAAACAGTCTCTCGACCCGGCGGGATTACTTAACCCCGGCAAGCTGCGCGGCTGGGCGCTGCGCGACCAGCTGGAACTGGACGGCAACCCGCTGGCGCGGGCCACCCGCGAAAGCCCCACGACCTGAGCGTCCCATTCCGGGGCGCGCTAACCGGTCGCTGGCCCGCTTCTCTTCCTCCTGCCCGCGCGGCGAGTTTTTTTACGCCACTCATTCATATGAATGAGTGGCGTCTCTGTTTCCTCCGTTATACTCATCAAAAAAGCGACGATAAATTTATTATCACGGGTTAATTCCGCGGTTCAGTTTTCGTGTCGGATTAAATAGTTATTCCGAACACACTCTGGCGGATTATTTATTACGCGCTGTCATTTTATTACAACTTGCCGATTACCGGCCTGAACGACAAAAATGACCGTAAAATGAGTCGACATAAATTTGCCCCTATGAATTAAGCATATGATAAAAACGTTGTAAATTATTTTTATTCAACACAGCAATAGTGAGGATAATATGAGCGATGCCATTTCTTCGCAACTTGAAAACATCATTACGATGCTGATCGCCATCAGTATCGCCTCGGAAAGACTGGTAGAGATAATCAAAGGGTATTTTCCCTGGCTTAATCTGGAAAATCAGGATCCGGTCATCGAAGGACGACGCAAATCTGCCCTGCAGATATTAGCGGTGGTTGCCGGTATTGTGACGGCGTTTTTGACCCAACCTTTCGTCGCCGGCAGTTTCTCGGCCATTAAACATCCGGACCTGATGACATTATGTATTGGCCTGATGGCAAGCGGCGGATCGGCATTCTGGAACGTCATTCTTAATTATCTGTTGCAAGTGAAAAACCTGAAAAAGCAACAAGTCAGCAGCGTGAAAACGGATCCAGTAGCCGATCCTGCCCCCCCTTCTCCGGTTCATCAGGACGTGGTTCATGGCGCAGAGCCGGTCAGCTCAAACCCCTGTTTCAATCCGGAGGGTAAATAACATGGTATGGCGTGTCGCAAAGAGTCTGCTGATACTCAGAGATCAGATTAATCAATATGCTCCGCATCGCAACACGGACAGCGATGGCACCATTGGTGATGAACATCATGCCCACACCAACTCGGATCATAATCCGCAGGTGATAGATGGAAATATTGGTGTGGTAACGGCTATCGATATTACCCACGATCCTCAACATAAATGTGATGCTCAGGCGATTGTCGATGCGTTGGTCGCCAGCAAAGACAAACGAATTAAATATATTATCTGGAACAAACGGATCATTAGCGCTTCTGTCCAGCCTTGGGTATGGCGGGATTACCATGGCGTCAGCCCGCACGATAAACATTTCCACTTATCCGTGGTGCCGGTGAAAGCGCTGTACGATTACACCTTACCGTGGCTGTTATTTAATCCACATAAAGAATGATCCAGTTTTTTCCGATTACCGTGAGGCGAATATGACTCAACAAATCGACATTGAGAAAATAAAAGCGGCACTCAACGCCATTGAAGAACTCGAACAGATTGCCCGTTCAACGCAGCCGGCCGATATTAAAAATTTTTGTGTGGAATATAACAAAACATGGAAAAAGAAAGTGGATACCCTGCTGGCGCTGATTGATGAACCCATCAGTTCGCTGTTAGTTAAACTGGTGCCTTACTTACCCACACTGCTGGTGATTATTAACATGCTAAAGGCGGGCGTTGAGCAATATTGTCAACTGCATCTCGCGGAGGAGCCTCCCGTAGATAAATAATTGCCACCCATCCGGCCAGGGCCTGCTCAGGCACTGGCCTCCCTCCCCACTACCCCATCTGTCCACGTTTCTCTCAGCCCAACGCCGACCTTATCCTGCGCCGGACAGTCCCGCCATATGGACGATAAGCCCTACCGCGGCGGCGGTGGCCAGTACCCAGGTCAGCTTCCACTTATAGCGAAACAGCAGCCCGGCGGCGCCCAGGGCAATGGCTGCGGACCACGGGTCGAAACCGGATGGCCCCCAGACGCTATGCCAGATAAAAAACAGCGCCAGATTCAGGATAACGCCCACCACCGCGGCGGTGATGGCGGTCAACGGCGCGGTAAATCCCACCTTATTATGGGTCGTTTCAATAAACGGCCCGCCGGCGAGAATAAAGATAAACGAGGGTAAAAAAGTAAACCATGTCACCAGGCACGCCGCCGCGATGCCCCCCAGCAGCACATCATCGACGCCCAACACCGCTTTGGTGTAGCCGCCGACAAACCCGACAAAGGTCACCACCATGATCAACGGTCCAGGGGTCGATTCCCCAAGAGCGAGGCCGTCCATCATCTGCCCTGCCGTCAGCCAGCCATAGTGGGTCACCGCCCCCTGGTAAACATAAGGTAAGACGGCATATGCCCCGCCAAAGGTCATCAGCGCGGCTTTGGTAAAGAACCAGCTCATCTGGGTCAGCGGATGCGCCCAGCCCAGCATTAGCGTCAGGGCGGCCATCGGCACCAGCCACAGCAGCATCCCGGCGATCAGCACCTGAGAGGTACGCCGCCAGCTGAAAATGGCATGGGCCGGGATCGGCGTCGTGTCATCAATGATGGCGGCTCCGCCAGGGTGACTCTGCGCACGGTGGGCGTCCGCTTTGCCGAATATCGTCGGCGCCAGCCGTCCGCCGATAAAACCCACCAGTGCCGCGGCGAGGACGATCAGCGGAAAAGGAACGTTCAGCGCAAAAATAGCGACAAAGGCAGCGGCGGCGATGGTCCAGTAGGCGCCATTTTTCAGCGCCCGCGAGCCGATGCGGTGCGCCGCCTGCAATACTATCGCCGCTACGGCGGGTTTGATGCCATAAAAGATCCCCGCCACCACGGCGACATCCCCCCAGACGAGATAGATCCACGCCAGGGCGATGAGTAACACCAGCGAGGGCAAAATAAACAGCACCCCGGCGATGACGCCTCCCCAGGTTTTATGCATCAGCCAGCCGATATAGGTCGCCAGCTGCTGGGCCTCCGGGCCGGGCAGGACCATACAAAAATTGAGCGCATGCAGGAATCGCCCTTCCGATATCCAGCGTCGGTTATCCACCAGCTCCTGGTGCATCATGGCGATCTGCCCGGCAGGCCCGCCGAAGCTGATGAAGCCAAGCTTGAGCCAAAAGCGAAATGCCTGCCAGAAGGAGACGGAAGCGACGACGGAAGGACTGTCACTCTGCGGAAGAACGACCGTTTTGCTCATGATTGCCAGACCTCATTTCACAGGACCTCAGTAAGCCGTCGAACAGCGAGCAAGCTGCCGCCAGCAGTTGGTCATCGTCCGTAATGGTTTCCCGCAGCCCTGCAAGAATGCTTTTTACCCCCGCCGCCTCCGGGGTCGGTACCCCACCGACGTCCAGGAAGTGGATCAACCGTCCCAGACTGTCGGGGATCACCGCGTCCAGCACAAAACGCCGGACCAGTACTTCGAAGGTCACCAGCGTGCCGACATGGCTGAATGGCGCGCCGTCAAAATCAAAACCGACCGCCGTCGCCGGACATGTCTCGGGCGCGGCCAGCCACAGGAACCGCGCCTCGTCGTCAATAAAGCGCCGGATAAGCCAGGCGCTGGCCAGACGATCGACCCACGGGCGTCGGCGGGTGGCCCACAGCCGGCCGCGAAAGGCGCCTCTGTCCAGCAGGCTCAGTTCGCCCGCCACCGACTGCGGCTCGTTCGGCGATAGCCGCTGATTAATGACCTGCTCGATAGTGGCCAGTCGCTCAGCGGCTTGCTCCCGGGCGGCCCCCGGAAAGAAATCAATGGCCTCGATCCGCCGGTAGTCACGCTGAATTTTACGCAGTTGTTTGAGCTGAGCCGCCAGTTCGTCGTTGGATAACGTCCCCTGCAGCGCCTGCAGATCCTGCAACAGCGCGTCGTACTTTTCACGACGATCGAATAGCGGCCTGAGCGCCTCTTCTTCCGCCGCCTCAATCGTGAAAACATACCCGGTCCCCCCTTCCGCGCGGATCGCCTGGCAGGTGCTGAGGAAAGTGTCATAGCCCTGGCGCACGTCGGGCAGCAGATAGACCCCATCGCGCAGGACCGCTGCCCCGCTCTGCTTCAGGGTTCGCCAGACACGCATGCGCAGCGTGGCTTGAGACGTTGTCAGGTTAAGGATCAAGAGATGCATTGTCATGTTGTAGAGATTACTACAGCATGTAGCGTCTGTGACGTTTTTACGCGCAAGGAGTCAGATGAATTTCAGCAATGCATAGCTGAAAAAAGCAAAAGACGGCCTGCGCAGCGGCAGGCCAGGCGCTAAGCGCGGGATGGGGATAAGGGGCGCAGCAGCAGGGTCAACAACGCCACCGCAACCGGGACCAGGGAGCCCCACAGCACGGCGTTCCAGCCGAAGGCGTTGAGCAGAACCCCGGACGAAAACGACCCCACGATCATCACGCCGAAGACCAGAAAATCGTTGAGCGACTGAACCTGGGTCTTCTCTTCCGGGCGGTGGAAATCGATGATTTTCGCCGAGGCGCCGGTGAAGCCAAAGTTCCAGCCGATGCCGAGCAAAATCAGCGACAGCCAGTAATGATACACGCCGAGACCGCTCAGGCCGACCGCCACCGACGCGGCGGTGATCAGCAATCCCGCCGCCGCCATTCGCACTGCGCCGAAGCGCTGGATCAGCCGGCCGGTGAAAAATCCCGGGCCGTACATCGCCATCACATGCCACTGGATCCCAAGGTTGGCGGCCTGCTGGGAAAGACCGTGCATATGCATGGAGAGCGGCGCGGCGGTCATCAGAAAATTCATCACCATATAGGCCACCGCGCCGCTGAATACCGTAGTGGCAAAACCCGGCTGGCGGACAATCTCGCGCAGCGGCCGCCCTCCGCGCACGCTGGCCGCCGCGGGCTCCGCCGATGTCACGCCTGCCAGCAGAATGGCGGCGAGCGCCGCCACCAGCGCCTGAGCGAGAAAGGTGAAGGCAAAGGTATGAGTCGGCCAGAGGTGCATGGTGCCGGTGACCAGCATCGGGCCAATGATCCCGGCGGCCACGCCGCCGCCCATCACCAGCGACAGCGCGCGGGCACGACGTTCCGGAGCGACGCCGTCGGTGGCGGCAAAGCGAAAACTGAGCGCCACCGCGGCATAGGCGCCGCCAAGCATCGCAGCGAAGCAAAACAGCAGAAAAGAGCCCAGCACCACCGCCAGAGCGGCCGCCAGACCGGTGACCACCCCGGCGCCGGTTCCGGCCATAAACGCGGCTTTGCGGCCCCGCTTACGCGCCAGCGCGCCGAAAAGCAGAATCGAGGCCGCCATCCCCAGCACAAACAGGGTGATCGGCAGCGTGGCCAGCGACGGGCTGGGGGCAATCGCGTTACCCACAATGGCGCCGGTGGCGTAGAAGACCACCGAGTTGGCGCCGGCCAGCGCCTGAGCGGCAGCCAGGCGAAGGATATTTTTGTTCTGCACCGCCAGCGGCAGCATGTGTTCTGTAGACATCCGTTGTTTTCACCGGTTTGAGAGTGGCGCCAGGCTGGCCGTCTGGCATCGCGCCCTGTTTGTTGGGTTCCCTGACCGTTACCTTAGCCGCAAAATACGCTTTTGCATCATAGCGAATCGCAATATTACCCGGCGATCTGGCCCCTCTTCTGCGCCAGACCGCCGGGCCTGGCTTCGCCGCCCGTTTTATTCCGGGGATCCGTCGCGTCGCGCGGCGGCAAATTTCGCCGCGATCATCGCGGCCGTCGGCTGGACGCCCCCCAGACTCCACTGCTCCGGGTCATGTTCGTCAATGCGGATCCAGACGGACTGGCGGAACTGCGGATCGCCCTGCCCCTCAATCTCCACCAGCAGATCGGTCATCCGTCGCAGCAGTTCACTTTTCTGTTCCGCGGTCATGATCCCTTTAATGGTTTGCACGTTAACAAATGGCACGCTATGCTCCTTAGCATCTAAGTCTAAAATTCAAACTCAGAGTAGAAGGTCAATCTCGCGATGTCAAAAAATAAATCACTGCCCTACCTCGACCCGGCGCTGTGCGGCCTGGCGGAAGGAGCCAAAATACTCGGCGACCGCTGGGTGCTGCTGATCCTCCGCGAGGCGTTTTACGGCGTGACGCGCTTTGAAACGATGCTGTCGCACACCCATATTACCCGCCAGACGCTCACCACCCGGTTAAAAACCATGACCGAAACGGGATTGCTCAGCAAAGTGCCCTACCGGGAAGCCGGCTCCCGCGAACGGTATGAATATGTTCTGACTGATAAAAGCCGTAGCCTGGCGCTGGTGCTGTTCGCCCTGATGGAATGGGGCCACCAGCACGTGCTGCACAGTGCGCCGCATATAGCATTGGTGGACAGCGCCAGCGGCGAGGCTGTCCATCCGGGGTTTATTACTGCCAGCGGCACCGTGGCGAGCCCCGCCGCCCTGCAGATCGTCAAGGCAGACGAACGCTAATAGCGCCGCTACAGAACTTTCGTACGCCTCTGGCGAAAGCCGCCGCAAGCGGGTATGTTGCATAGCCACGGTACCCGACGAGCGCGGGACATTTTTGTTTCATCGAACTGTGCGATAAAGGATGAAGGTATCCGGTGACCATTCCGACGTGCAGATCGCGCATGCTAAAGGTAGAAAATGTCGCTTCGTTCTCTGCGGGCTTTATGTCTGACCAGCTTTTTTATTGCCGACGTGCGCGACGGCCTCGGCCCGTTTCTGGGGATCTTTCTCACCCAGCGTCACTGGCAGGCGGAGGACATTGGCCTGCTGATGTCCGTCGGCGGTATCGCCGGCCTGCTGGCGACCCTGCCCGCCGGCTTCATCACCGACAGCTCGCGGCATAAGCGCTTGCTGCTGGCCGGGGTCTGCCTGGTGATCACCCTCACCACCCTGCTGCTCTGGTTTAGTCAGAAGACCAGCGTGGTCGCCCTCTCGCAAGTCGCCAGCGGCATCTGCGCGGCCTTTGTCGGACCGCTGATCGCCGGGATTACCCTCGGTCTTGCCAGACAGCGCGGCTTTAGCGCCCAGATGGGGAAAAACGAAGCCTTCAACCACGCGGGAAATTTCTTCACCGCGCTAATGGCCGGGGCTATCGCCTGGTACTGGGGCATCGGCGGCATTTTCATTCTGATGGCCTGTACCACGCTGCTTACCCTGGTCGCCCTGCTGGCGATCCGCGGCGGCGATATCGACGATGATGCCGCCCGCGGCATCGAAGCGGCATCCACGCCCTCCCTGCCGGGGTTTGCCATCCTGTTCCGCCATACGCCGCTGCTGATCGCCGGCGTAACCCTGATGCTGTTCCATCTCGCCAATGCCGCACTGTTGCCGATGCTGAGCATGCGGATCGCCGCCGCGCCGGGACACCTCAATCCCGGACTGTTTGCCGCCGCCACGGTGATTATTTCGCAGGTGGTGATGATCCCGGTGGCCATCCGGGTCGCCGGCAGCATCGACAAATACGGTTACTGGCGATGCATCCTGCTGGCGCTGCTGATCATGCCCATCCGGGCGGCGCTGGCGGCGTCCAGCGACGCCCCGGCGATGATGGTCCCGGTGCAAATTCTTGATGGCCTGGCGGCAGGGATTTTGGGGGTGGCGGTGCCCAGCTTTATCGTCTCGCTGCTGCGCGGCAGCGGGCACGTTAACGCTGGACAGAGCGTGGTGATGCTGATGCAGGGCGCCGGGGCGGCAATGAGTCCGGCGTTAACCGGGTCTATCGCCGGGCACTACTCCTATGCCACCGCCTTCGGCGTGCTGAGCGTTATCGCGATTGTCGCCCTGATGGTATGGTGGCGCAGCGCTCCGCTGCTCACCGTCTCCGCGTCACCGCCAGTCGGCGAGAGCGGGCAGTAACCTACGGCACAGCGACCTGGGGAGAGAGGAAATCGCCAGCCGGGCAGCAGCCCCCTGCTGCCCGCCTGACGTGTGAGTGGCGTTAATTCACCCGCGCAGGCAAGGTAATTTGCTGCAGGGCATTCGCCATATTAATCTGAATCAGCTCTTTAAGACCTTCGCGCTTAATAAACTGGCTCCGGTGCTTACTTTTCACCTCTTCAATACTCTTTTTGATCTCTTGCGCCGGCAGTTTATACCAGCCGCGAGCCTGTTTCTCACCGCCCATTTCCAGCCACAGCGATGAATAACTGGCTTTCACCAGATCGCTTTTCACGTGGTAATCAGAATCGATGGCGTAGACCGTGGAGATGTTGAAATATCGCAGCAAACCATACAGCACGCTCATGATGATATTTTTCGGCCGCGCGCCATGCAGCTCTTTAGTCAGCACCTTCACTTCGTCATTGGTGATATCTTTCCCGCCCTGGATGCCGCCGATATAAGCGCGGCCATCGTCGGTGCAGGAAAAACAGACGCTATAGACGCGCCGGTCGCCAAGAAACAGCTGCAGCATCAGCTCCCCTTCCTCCTGAAACGGCGAGGCCAGCAGCTTAACGTCAAGCTTATCGCCATTTTTCAAGGGAATAGAAAACATCTCGCGGCCAAAATCCGCGACATTGTAGAGCTGCGGCAGGATATCAGGGTGAAACGTTTTCTCGATGAAATTCAGTGAACCATGGGCAATATCCAGTTTGCGTCGTTTTGACAGCCGTTTATTGAGATACGCTTTAAACGGTTTATCCTCAAAAGGCACCAGTCCTTTGGTCACCGCGGTCAACCGCGCGCACTGATATTTCGCACAAAGTCCTTGATATTCTCTGTATTTACCTCCTGCGAGCGAGAGCTCTCTGCATTTTCGTAAAATTTTTTTATAGCTTATTTTGACCTGACCGATCACTTTATTATGTTTACGCCATTCTTTGATGGCGCCTGCAACAGTATGTTCCATTGATTAAGATCCATAGATTCATCCATAATCGCGGCCATATTAACATAAAAGCGTTTCGTCAACGCTTAATTACTCCTTCGTTGTCCTTTCATTTAATATTTAGGCAGGAAATTATCCTGGCGACGTTATTTGTCGCTAAACTTATTCTGTCAACGATTATTTATGGTAGGTAACGCCCTCCGCTCAGCGACTTAACGCTCTGTGCCTTCGGCGCGAAGCGCGGCTACATCCGCTGGCGGTTATGCCCTATACTTGACCCTGATTCAAAACCAGCAACGATAGGTAACTTATGGAAATTGATCTCGACAACCTGGTCTTCAGCGGCCTGGATGAAGCGGAAGAGCGCAACGCGGAGCGTCTGGAAGAAGCGGACAAAAAAGCCCAGGCGATCGTTGCCGACGACGACTGCGGCGACGCCTGCAAAATCTGATTGTCAAACCGGCCAGCAGGCCGGTTTTTTTTTGACGCCCACACCTTCAGGTGGGTAAAAACCCTTTCAGCGTATCCAGCAGCGCCTGCGCCGCCTTCGACAGCGGCAGATGTCCGGCATGGATCGCGCCGACGCACTTCTCAATCGGCGGATCGCTGAGCGGGATGCAGACGGCGCCCAACGATGCCATCTGCGTTTTACACAGCGCCGGCACCGCGCTGCCCCCCAGGCCGCTGGCCACCATCCTCCCCACCGTCACCAGCTGATGACTCTCCAGCGCCACGTCCAGCTGACGTCCGCTGCGCGCCAGCGCCTCCTCCAGCATCAGGCGTACCGCCGAGGGGCGCTGCAGGGTAATAAAGTCGAGGGTCAACAGCTCCTGCCAGCTGAGCTGCTTTTTCTTCGCCAGCGGGGATTGTTGGGGAACGATCGCCACGAAGCGGTCCACCGCCAGCGGGGTAAACAGCAGGTTGTGGTTGGGCGATGGCTCGAAAGCGATGCCCATCTCCACCCGCCCCTCGCGCACCATCTCGATCACCTGCTCATTAATCACGTCATGCACCGTAACGTTCACCCCGGCATAGCGGTCGCGAAAGGCTTTCAGCGCCTCCGGCAGAACGTTGGCGGCAAACGACGGCATCGCGGCGACCGAAATTTTACCCCGCTGCAGGGTAAAGCTCTGACGCATGGCCTCCTCGACGTTATCCCAGTCGGCCAGCAGCTGACGGGCCATCGGCAGAAAGAGTTCCCCCTCCTGGGTGAGGGTCACTTTGCGGGTGCTGCGCTGCAGCAGCGCGCCGCCCAGCGCCTCCTCCAACCCTTTGATGGTCAGGCTGAGAGCTGGCTGCGACAGATTCAGCCTTTCGCTGGCGTGGGCGAAATTCAGAGTGTGAGCTACCGCTAAAAACGCGCGTAACTGTTTGACACTCATTCTCATTTTTCTTCCTGTTAACTAATTGAAAAAAATTAGTTAACAGGAAATTAATTAAAATTCCAAATGAGTGAGTCACAAATTCAAAATTATCAAATCAGTCGCCTGCGCCAATGATAAGGCTATCGCAAGGCAGGAGAGACAAGATGGCAGGACTGGATAAACGCGTCGCCAGTTACGAAGCGGCGCTGGAAGGGTTAACGGACGGCATGACGCTGCTCGCCGGCGGCTTCGGCCTGTGCGGCATTCCCGAGAACTTGATCGCCGAGGTGCAGCGTCGCCAGGTGCAGGGGCTGACGGTGGTCTCCAACAACTGCGGGGTCGACGGTTTCGGTCTCGGCATGCTGCTGGAGTCGCGCCAGGTCAGCAAGGTGGTGGCCTCTTACGTCGGGGAAAACGCGCTGTTTGAACAGCTGGTGCTGAGCGGCGAGCTGGCGGTAGAACTCACCCCGCAGGGAACGCTGGCGGAAAAAATCCGCGCCGGCGGCGCCGGCATCCCCGGCTTTTACACCGCCACCGGGTATGGCACCCCGGTCGCCGAAGGCAAAGAGGTGCGCCAGTTCGACGGCCGACACTACATCCTTGAAGAGGCGATCCGCGGCGATTTCGCGCTGGTCAAAGGCTGGAAAGCCGACTGGTACGGCAACGTGGTCTATCGCCACACCGCGCAGAATTTCAACCCGCTGATGGCCACCGCCGGGCGCATTACGGTGGTGGAGGTGGAAGAGATTGTGCCGCCGGGCGAACTGCCCCCCTCCGCCATCCATACTCCGGGGATCTATGTCGACCGGCTGATCGTCGGGCAATTCGAAAAACGTATTGAACAGCGCACCCTGCGCGCCGGAGGGCACTGAGATGCTGACCCGTGAACAAATGGCGATGCGCGTCGCCCAGGAGCTGCGCGACGGCGACTACGTCAACCTCGGGATCGGTATCCCGACGCTTGTGGCCAACTACATTCCCGCCGGCATTGAAGTGATGCTCCAGTCGGAGAACGGCCTGCTGGGGATGGGCGAATTTCCCGATGAGGAAACCATCGACGCCGACATGATTAACGCCGGTAAACAAACCGTCACCGCGCAAACCGGGGCGGCGATCTTCGATTCCGCCCAGTCGTTCGCCATGATCCGCGGCGGCCACGTCGACCTGACCGTTCTTGGCGCCTTTGAGGTCGACGTCGCGGGCAACATCGCCTCATGGATGATCCCTGGAAAAATGGTCAAGGGGATGGGCGGCGCCATGGACCTGGTGGCCGGCGCGCAGAACATCATCGTGGTGATGACCCACGCCTCAAAAAACGGCGAATCCAAACTGCTGCCGCAGTGCACCCTGCCGCTCACCGGCGTGGGCTGTATTCGCCGGGTACTCACCGATCTGGCCCTGCTGGAGATTGTCGACGGCGCGTTTGTCCTGCGCGAAGTGGCCCCGGGGGTCAGCCCCGACGAGGTGATACGTAAAACGGCGGGACGGCTGATCGTCGCTGACGACGTGCGCGAAATGCGCTTCAGTTAAGGAGAGACCATGACCGATATTGCCATTGTTGCTGCAGTACGCACCCCGGTAGGCAGCTTTCGCGGCGCCTTCGCCCCTCTTTCCGCCGTCGACCTCGGCGCAGCGGTGGTGCGCGGCCTGCTTGAACGCTGCCAGCTGCCCCCCGCAGCGGTCGACGAACTAATTTTCGGCCAGGTGCTTACCGCCGGCTGCGGGCAAAACCCGGCGCGCCAGACCGCGCTGCGGGCCGGCCTGCCGGTCGACACTCCGGCGGTCACCGTCAATCTGGTGTGCGGCTCCGGACTGAAAGCGGTTCAGCAGGCGGTGCAGGCGATCCGCTGCGGCGACGCCGGGATCGTTATCGCCGGCGGCCAGGAGAGTATGAGCAATGCTCCCTATCTGATGCATGGCGCCCGCGACGGCCTGCGTTTCGGCCACGCCAGCCTGCAGGACAGCATGATCCAGGACGGCCTGTGGGACGCCTTTAACGACTACCACATGGGCATTACCGCCGAGAACCTCGCCGACGCCTTCGACATCAGCCGCGAGCGCCAGGACGCCTTCGCCGCCAGCTCCCAGGCAAAGCGGCGGCTGCTATCGCCGCCGGGCGCTTTCGTGAGGAGATCGTTCCGGTCAGCGTCCCGCAGGGCAAAAAGCCGCCGCGATTCGTGACTGACGATGAGCAACCGCGCCCGGAGACCAGCGAGCAGCAGCTGGCCCAGCTGCGCCCGGCGTTTCGCCCGGCTGACGGCAGCGTCACCGCCGGGAATGCCTCGTCGCTGAACGACGGCGCCGCGGCGGTCCTGCTGATGCGCGTCGATAAAGCGCGCGAGCTTGGGCTGCCGGTGCTGGCGCGCATTGTCAGCTCAGCGGTCGCCGGGGTCGACCCATCGGTGATGGGCATCGGCCCGGTGAGCGCCTGCCGCCAGGCGCTGCATCGCGCCGGCTGGACGCTGGACGAGGTGGACCTTATCGAAGCCAACGAGGCTTTTGCCGTCCAGGCGCTGGCCGTCGGTCAGCTGCTTGAGTGGGATAGCGAGAAGGTCAACGTCAACGGCGGCGCCATCGCCCTTGGACATCCCATCGGCGCCTCCGGCTGCCGGATCCTCGTCAGCCTGGTGCATGAGATGCAGCGCCGGGGCGCCAGCAAAGGGCTGGCAACCCTGTGCGTCGGCGGCGGCCAGGGCATCGCCATGACTCTACAACGTTAACAGGAGCCACTATGTTTACACCACGCCTGGCGGTACTCGGCGCGGGACTGATGGGCGTCGGTATCGCCTGCCATTTCGCCCGCCACGGTCACGCCGTCCGCCTGTATGACACCGATCCGCAGCGTCTCGCCGAGGTTCCGGCAGTGGCCAGCGCCATCCTGTGCGAGCTGGAGGCCAGCGGTCAACAGGATCCCGCCGACCGCGACGCGGTGCTGGCCCGTCTGACCCCCACCCCGACGCTGAATGCCCTGGCCGATGCCACGCTGCTGATTGAAGCGATCCCCGAACGGCTGGCGCTGAAGCACGCCCTGTACGCCGAGCTGGAAACGCTGATCGCCGACGAGGCGATTATCGCCAGCAACACCAGCGGCCTGCCGCCGGATCGGCTGGCGCAGGGCATGCGCCTCCCGGAACGGCTACTGATCGCTCATTTCTGGCATCCGCCGCACCTGATCCCGCTGGTGGAGGTGGTGCCCGGGAGCGCCACGCTGCCTCATCTGGCGCGCGAGGTGAGCGACTTTTGCGCCGCCTGCGCGCTGGAGGCGGTGGTGCTCAACCGCGCCGCGCCGGGCTTTGTCGGCAACCGGCTGCAGTTCGCCCTGCTGCGCGAAGCACTGCATATCGTCCACAGCGGCATCGCTTCCCCGGAGGTGGTGGACCAGGTGATGCGCGCCTCGCTGGGCCGCCGCTATGCGATGGTCGGCCCGCTGGAGGCTGCGGACATGACCGGCCTGGCGACAGTCCAGGATATCTGCCAGCACCTGCTGCCGGAGCTGGCCAGCGGCACGGAGATGATGTCGCTGGTGGCGGAGAAAGTGGCGCGAGGCGACACCGGCGCCCGCAGCGGGCAAGGCTTTTACCGCTGGGACGAGGCCCGGCACCAGCGCATCCAGTCGCGCCGGGAACACCAGCTGCGCTTCGCCCTGAAACCCTAGTATCGCGTTCTGTACCCCTACAATAACAATGAGAGTGAGACGTCGTGATGAGTGTGATAATAGCCCTGGCCGCGCTGGCGTTACTGATGCTGGCAGCCTATCGTGGATACAGCGTGATCCTCTTTGCGCCGATCGCCGCCCTCGGCGCGGTGCTCCTCACCGACCCGGGCGCGGTCGGCCCGGCCTTTACCGGCCTGTTTATGGAAAAAATGGTCGGCTTTGTGAAGCTCTATTTCCCGGTGTTTCTGCTGGGCGCGGTATTCGGCAAGCTGATTGAGCTGTCGGGATTCTCTCGTTCGATTGTCGCCGCCGCCATCCGCATCCTTGGGCGCCGCCACGCGATCCCGGTGATCGTGCTGGTGTGCGCCCTGCTGACCTACGGCGGGGTGTCGCTGTTTGTGGTGGCCTTTGCCGTCTACCCTTTCGCCGCCGAACTGTTTCGCCAGAGCGGGATCCCCAAACGGCTGATCCCCGCCACCGTCGCCCTCGGGGCATTCTCGTTTACCATGGACGCCCTGCCCGGCACGCCGCAGATCCAGAATATTATTCCCACCAGCTTCTTCGGCACCAACGCCTGGGCGGCCCCCTGGCTGGGGCTTATCGGCTCGCTGTTCATTATCATCTTCGGTTTGCTGTGGCTGGAGCGTCAGCGCCGCAAAGCGCAGGCCAGCGGCGAAGGCTATGGGACCGACCTGCAAAATGAGCCGGAGACCCCGGATGACATCGATCTGCCGCATCCGTTGATCGCTATCGCCCCGTTGCTGTTAGTGGGGGTGCTGAATCTGCTGTTCACCCACTGGATCCCGCAGTGGTACGGCGCCAGCCATGAGCTCACCCTGCCGGGCCTGGCGAAGCCTGTCGTCACCGAAGTGGGGAAAATCACCGCCATCTGGGCGGTGCAGGCGGCGCTGCTCTCCGGCATTGTGCTGGTGCTGGTTTGCGGCTATCGCAATATCCGCGGCCGGCTGGCGGAGGGAAGTCGTACGGCGGTGGGCGGGGCTATTCTCGCGGCGATGAACACCGCCTCTGAGTATGGCTTCGGCGCGGTTATCGCCGCCCTGCCGGGTTTCCTGGTGCTGTCAAAAGCCCTCGCGGCCATTCCCAATCCGCTGTTAAACGAGGCGATCAGCGTCACGGTGCTGGCCGGGATCACCGGCTCGGCCTCCGGGGGGATGAGCATCGCCCTGGCGGCGATGTCCGAGACTTTTGTCGCCGCCGCCCACGCCGCCAATATTCCGCTCGAGGTCCTGCACCGCGTCGCCGCCATGGCCAGCGGCGGCATGGACACCCTGCCGCACAACGGGGCGGTGATCACCCTGCTGGCGATCACCGGCCTGAGCCATCGCCAGGCCTACGGCGGCATTTTCGCCATCACGGTGATCAAAAGCCTCGCGGTACTGTTTGTCATTGCCACGTTCTATGTGACCGGCATTGTCTGATACCAGATTGAAGGAGTAATAAAATGAACTTACACGGTAAAACGGCGCTGGTCACCGGCTCCACCAGCGGCATCGGTTTAGGGATCGCCAAAGTGCTTGCGCAGGCAGGCGCCCAGCTGGTGCTCAATGGCTTCGGCGACAGCAGCCACGCCCGGGCTGAAGTCGCCGCGCTGGGCAAGATCCCCGGCTATCACGACGCCGACCTGCGCGACGTCGGGCAGATCGAGGCGATGATGCGCTATGCCGAAAGCACCTTCGGCGGCGTCGATATCGTGATCAATAACGCCGGCATCCAGCACGTGGCCCCGGTGGAGCAGTTCCCGGTGGACAAATGGAACGATATTCTCGCCATCAATCTCTCCAGCGTCTTCCACACCACCCGCCTGGCGCTGCCGGGTATGCGCCAGCGCAACTGGGGGCGCATCATCAACATTGCCTCAGTGCATGGCCTGGTGGCGTCGAAAGAGAAATCGGCCTACGTCGCCGCCAAGCACGCGGTGGTCGGGCTGACCAAAACCGTGGCCCTGGAAACCGCGCGCAGCGGCATCACCTGCAACGCCATCTGCCCGGGCTGGGTGCTAACCCCGCTGGTGCAGCAGCAGATCGATAAGCGCATCGCCGAGGGGGTCGACCCGGAGCAGGCCAGCGCCCAGCTGCTGGCGGAAAAACAGCCCTCCGGGGAGTTTGTCACCCCGCAACAGCTGGGCGAAATGGCGCTGTTTCTGTGCAGCGACGCCGCCGCCCAGGTGCGCGGCGCCGCATGGAACATGGATGGCGGCTGGGTGGCGCAGTAAGCCGCTGGCGCCGCGAAGATCAGAACATCGCCAGAAAGCGTTTCACCGTACGCGAGCGCTCGAAGCGCCGCCAGGCGATGGCGATATCGGTCTTCAGCGGCGCCCCGCTAAGCGGGTGATAGCTGACGTTCGGCTGCTGGATGCAGGTCATCGACTGCGGAACCAGCGCGAAGCCGAAGCCTGCATTGACCATGCTCAGCGACGATGAAATTTGCGACGACTGCCAGGCGCGCGCCATATCGATCCCGGCGCGCAGGCAACTGTTATACACCAGCTCATACAGCCCGGGGGCCACCTCCCGCGGGAAGAGGATCGGCGCCACGTCGCGCAGCTGCTCCAGGGCCAGGGTCGGCTGCGTCGCCAGCGGATTATCGCGCGGCAGCGCGATAACCATCGGCTCCTCATCGATAATCCGCAGATTAAAGGCTTTACTGCTCTCGCACGGCAGGCGGACGAAGGCGATATCCAGCTCGGCCTCGCTCAGGGCGGTCATCAGATTGGCCATATTGTCTTCCATCTGGTGCAGGGTCACCCCGGGGTGGTCGAGCTGAAAACGGTGCAGCAGCGTGAAGATTTGCGGATGGAAAGCATCAGAACTGGTAATGCCTAGCGACAGGCTGCCGTTCATCCCGCGCGCAATGCCCTTGGCCTTCTCCAGCGCCGCATCGCTCATGGCGAGGATCTGGCGGGCATCCTCATAGAAAGACTCTCCCGCTTCCGTCAGCTCCACCCCGCGGGTTAAACGCCGGAACAGCGGGGTCCCCACTTCGCGCTCAAGCCGCTGAATTTGCTGACTTAACGGAGGCTGTGAAATACCCAGCTCCTTGGCGGCCTGGGTGAAGTGCCGCGTCCTGGCGACGGCGACAAAATAGCGAAGATAACGAAGTTCCATATCGAAAACGTCTCAAACCAGCATGGTTTCTATATTGGAACTGTGAGCTGAATCGGGTCAACATTTATTTAACCTTTCTTATATTTGTTGAACGAGGAAGTGGTATATGAATCATTCTGCTGAATGCACCTGCGAAGAGAGTCTATGCGAAACCCTGCGGGCGTTTTCCGCGCAGCATCCCGAGAGCGTGCTCTATCAGACATCGCTCATGAGCGCCCTGCTGAGCGGGGTTTACGAAGGCAGCACCACCATCGCGGACCTGCTGAAACACGGCGATTTCGGCCTCGGCACCTTTAATGAGCTGGACGGGGAGCTGATCGCCTTCAGCAGTCAGGTCTATCAGCTGCGCGCCGACGGCAGCGCGCGCAAAGCCCAGCCGGAGCAGAAAACGCCGTTCGCGGTGATGACCTGGTTCCAGCCGCAGTACCGGAAAACCTTTGACCATCCGGTGAGCCGCCAGCAACTGCACGAGGTGATCGACCAGCAAATCCCCTCTGACAACCTGTTCTGCGCCCTGCGCATCGACGGCCATTTCCGCCATGCCCATACCCGCACCGTGCCGCGCCAGACACCGCCGTACCGGGCGATGACCGACGTCCTCGACGATCAGCCGGTGTTCCGCTTTAACCAGCGCGAAGGGGTGCTGGTCGGCTTCCGGACCCCGCAGCATATGCAGGGGATCAACGTCGCCGGGTATCACGAGCATTTTATTACCGATGACCGCAAAGGCGGCGGTCACCTGCTGGATTACCAGCTCGACCACGGGGTGCTGACCTTCGGCGAAATTCACAAGCTGATGATCGACCTGCCCGCCGACAGCGCGTTCCTGCAGGCTAATCTGCATCCCGATAATCTCGATGCCGCCATCCGTTCCGTAGAAAGTTAAGGGGGTCACATGGACAAACAGTATCCGGTACGCCAGTGGGCGCACGGCGCCGATCTCGTCGTCAGTCAGCTGGAAGCTCAGGGGGTACGCCAGGTGTTCGGCATCCCCGGCGCTAAAATCGACAAGGTCTTCGATTCACTGCTGGATTCCTCCATTCGCATTATTCCGGTACGCCACGAAGCCAACGCCGCATTTATGGCCGCCGCCGTCGGACGTATTACCGGCAAAGCGGGCGTGGCGCTGGTCACCTCCGGTCCGGGTTGTTCTAACCTGATCACCGGCATGGCCACCGCGAACAGCGAAGGCGACCCGGTGGTGGCCCTGGGCGGCGCGGTAAAACGCGCCGATAAAGCCAAACAGGTCCATCAGAGTATGGATACGGTGGCGATGTTCAGCCCGGTAACCAAATACACCGTCGAGGTGACGGCGCCGGATGCGCTGGCGGAAGTGGTCTCCAACGCCTTCCGCGCCGCCGAGCAGGGCCGGCCGGGCAGCGCGTTCGTTAGCCTGCCGCAGGATGTGGTCGATGGCCCGGTCAGCGGCAAAGTGCTGCCGGCCAGCGGGGCCCCGCAGATGGGCGCCGCGCCGGATGATGCCATCGACCAGGTGGCGAAGCTTATCGCCCAGGCGAAGAACCCGATCTTCCTGCTCGGCCTGATGGCCAGCCAGCCGGAAAACAGCAAGGCGCTGCGCCGTTTGCTGGAGACCAGCCATATTCCAGTCACCAGCACCTATCAGGCCGCCGGAGCGGTGAATCAGGATAACTTCTCACGCTTCGCCGGCCGGGTTGGGCTGTTTAACAACCAGGCCGGGGACCGTCTGCTGCAGCTCGCCGACCTGGTGATCTGCATCGGCTACAGCCCGGTGGAATACGAACCGGCGATGTGGAACAGCGGCAACGCGACGCTGGTGCACATCGACGTGCTGCCCGCCTATGAAGAGCGCAACTACACCCCGGATGTCGAGCTGGTGGGCGATATCGCCGGCACTCTCAACAAGCTGGCGCAAAATATCGATCATCGGCTGGTGCTCTCCCCGCAGGCGGCGGAGATCCTCCGCGACCGCCAGCACCAGCGCGAGCTGCTGGACCGCCGCGGCGCGCAGCTCAACCAGTTTGCCCTGCATCCCCTGCGTATCGTTCGCGCCATGCAGGACATCGTCAACAGCGACGTCACGTTGACCGTGGACATGGGCAGCTTCCATATCTGGATTGCCCGCTACCTGTACAGCTTCCGCGCCCGCCAGGTGATGATCTCCAACGGCCAGCAGACCATGGGCGTCGCCCTGCCCTGGGCCATCGGCGCCTGGCTGGTCAATCCTGAGCGCAAAGTGGTCTCCGTCTCCGGCGACGGCGGCTTCCTGCAGTCGAGCATGGAGCTGGAGACCGCCGTCCGCCTGAAAGCCAACGTGCTGCATCTTATCTGGGTCGATAACGGCTACAACATGGTCGCTATCCAGGAAGAGAAAAAATACCAGCGCCTGTCCGGCGTCGAGTTTGGGCCGATGGATTTTAAAACTTATGCCGAATCCTTCGGCGCGAAAGGGTTTGCCGTGGAAAGCGCCGAGGCGCTGGAGCCGACCCTGCGCGCGGCGATGGACGTCGACGGCCCGGCGGTGGTGGCCATCCCGGTGGATTATCGCGATAACCCGCTGCTGATGGGCCAGCTGCATCTGAGTCAGATTCTGTAAGTCATCACAATAAGGAAAGGAAAATGAAAAAAGTCGCACTTGTTACCGGCGCCGGCCAGGGGATTGGTAAAGCTATCGCCCTTCGTCTGGTGAAGGATGGATTTGCCGTGGCCATTGCCGATTATAACGACGCCACCGCCAAAGCGGTCGCCTCCGAAATCAACCAGGCCGGCGGCCGCGCCATGGCGGTGAAAGTGGATGTCTCCGACCGCGATCAGGTGTTTGCCGCCGTCGAACAGGCGCGCAAAACGCTGGGCGGCTTCGACGTCATCGTCAACAACGCCGGCGTGGCGCCGTCCACGCCGATCGAGTCCATTACCCCGGAGATTGTCGACAAAGTCTATAATATCAACGTCAAAGGGGTGATCTGGGGCATCCAGGCGGCGGTCGAGGCCTTTAAGAAAGAGGGTCACGGCGGGAAAATCATCAACGCCTGTTCCCAGGCCGGCCACGTCGGCAACCCGGAGCTGGCGGTATATAGCTCGAGTAAATTCGCCGTACGCGGCTTAACCCAGACCGCCGCTCGCGACCTCGCGCCGCTGGGCATCACAGTCAACGGCTACTGCCCGGGGATTGTCAAAACGCCAATGTGGGCCGAAATTGACCGCCAGGTGTCCGAAGCCGCCGGTAAACCGCTGGGCTACGGTACCGCCGAGTTCGCCAAACGCATCACCCTCGGCCGCCTGTCCGAGCCGGAAGATGTCGCCGCCTGCGTCTCCTATCTTGCCAGCCCGGATTCTGATTATATGACCGGTCAGTCATTGCTGATCGACGGCGGGATGGTGTTTAACTAATAAAAAAAGCTCTGACATGGCTTGCCCCTGCTTTCGCGCAGGGGCTTTTTTTGGTTTGGGTGTAAGTGTAAGCATCCCGGAGAAACGAAGCATCGATATTTGAGGGCTTCTGGCGTTCTCACTTACGCTTCGACACGACGTGGGCAATCTGACTGGGATGAAGGTCTGATTTGAGCGAGGAGCGGAAGTTCGGGAACGGGATAGCTCCATTGATGACTTTATGCTACGTGTTAAACCACAGGTAATGGAGTTACTGCCGGAGAAAGTAGTATTCTTTAGACTGAGATCTTTTGAAAGGAACTGTAGTTGCTATAAAATTGAGGAACCAAATTTTTTAGCTTTTAAAAAATAAAATATTATCTCTTTTAGAAATTAGATAAGCAGGAGAAAAGCTATGATATCGATAATAAAGGACCTATTTAGTAACCAAGTGGGTTCCGCAGTCATTCTTACTATCATTGGAGCGATTACAAAAAATTATATTCACTTTCATTCGACGGCGACGCGGATGATGTGTGATGT
>OFCG01000066.1_pt1 | contig 73588 bp, 83 predicted proteins | sample 1520781 | NCBI WGS metagenome assembly OFCG01 (sample SAMEA2699038, study PRJEB24076) | metagenome | reverse complement strand
GTGGCCTACCGCGACGCATCGGGGCTCGTCCGCAGATGGACGCCGGGTATGATGAGACCGGCCCACGGCAAGGGCAATGCAAACCGAGGCCGTGGGCCGCTTCACCCCCATAGCCAATTGTCATATACGGGTTTGGCTACCTTTGACAGGCTTCAGTCCAGACCGCTGATTAACATAGCTCCAAACCGTTGAAATAAAGCCATTCTTGAAGCCCGGTCGAATCACTGTCGCACAGCATACATTATCGGACAAAAGTGGGAGCAGGTGCAGGGGGTATTTGAGATGTACGCGATCTCTCAAAACCCCAGGTATGCAAATGTCATCGCTGGCATGCATACCCAGGGTTTCTTTGTCTTTATGCACAAGATGATCCGCTCGTGCATCAGCCGTTATCTATCAGGCGAAATAGTCTTCGATGGTTTGCGCAAGCTCACTAACCGAATCGATCACCTTATACGCGCCATGTTCTTTCAGCTCGCCAGGCTCGGCATAACCCCAGCCGCATCCCAAGCAATCCAGACCGCACGCTTTGGCTCCGTCAGCATCGGTCCAACGGTCACCGACCATGAGCGCCTTATCGCCAGCGGCTTCGTCAAACCCAATGTGGTCGAACGCCCATTGAATAACCTGATCTTTGTCGAGACGCGAATTATCTTCGCTGGCACCGTAAATGCCGTTGACCATAGTGTCCAAATGGAAATGCTCGCAAATCGGAATGCACTGATACTGCGGCTTGCAGCTTGCGATCGCCAAGTAGTATCCGTCAGCACGCAGTTTGGCCAACTGTTCTGGGATACCGTCATAAATGGTATTGTTCAAACGGCCCGGAACCTTTTGACCCGGATTATTCGGATCATCGAACACCGCTTCCTGCGCATAATACCTGCGGTAGATGGCAATGCCCTCATCGAGTAAGTCGTCCGGAATATTATTGCGCTGCAACGACTCGACAATTGCAGGACCAATGAATCGCTGCAACTCCTCATCATCAGGCACTGGATACCCCAGTTCCTCAAATACCTTCACCACACAACCAATGATGCCCGGATCAGACTTGGTCAATGTGCCGTCAAGGTCAAGCAGAACGACTTTCTTGGGTTGCTTGGTCTTCTCGGACATGAGATTAATGCACTCCTTGTTAAATGCTCGATGCAATGTGAACTGTTCAGATAACAATTATGCCCGGTCTTACTGACCGGGCATGCAGTTCAAGTGTCGTTCAACTACTGGTTACTCGTAGTCTGGAAACCAGCCGTCGCGATGCATCTGCAGACGCTTTTCAAGCAACGTCTTCAGCTCGTCTTCAGTACGGCGTTCCAATAGCATGTCCCAGTGTGTACGGGTCGGCTTGGAAATCTCGTCGGCCTCACGATCCTCGTCGCCTTCACGATGCGCGGTCATGCCGCACCGGCACTCCCATTCCTCCGGAACCTCCGCGCCTTCAGCGAACGGCAGAATCGTGCGGTGTCCCTTTGGGCACACATATGCGACGTCGTTTCGCGCCGCGAAATCCACATTGTCATCAGATTCCAACGACTTTGCGCCGATGCTCATGCCTCGCAGGCTGCGTTCTGCCATATTGCCTTTGCCTCCTTGGATTGTCTGCTCTGTCTAAGCTACAGAACAGTTCGGACGTGTCTTTTATTCCTTATTCGTCTGCTTGATGTTCGATTTTAGTCGACGCCGGAGTATGCGACGATGCCACGATTGATGCGATCGTACGCCTGTTTTGCGACTGGCGCCAACGTTTCGGCACGATCCGCAAGATACGGTCCAGCCACGGCTATCTGCTGAAGCACGTCGGCAAGCCGTTTGCCGTTACGCACGAAATCGCCGCCCGTCAGATCGGTGCCGTACAGCACCTGCGACAGGCTTTCACCTTGCGCCCAATCGTAGACGATATCGGTGATGCCAAAATCGAGTTGGCGAGGCTCCTCAAGCATGTGATCCTCACATAACATGGCAATCGACGCATGGACGCCCTTAAGCTGCGCTGCGCACACGGCGACGTTCCCTTGAATGCCTCCAGGGTAACGACGCGGCTCTCCCCCGCCTCCCCTGCGGGCTTCGAACACCAACGATGCGACGACGCTGGCCAATTCACAGGCGTTCAACCCGTCAAATGCGCCATCGTCAATCGCCTGCGCCAATACTAGATCAAGCTCGCTGTACAAATGCCGCAACAGCTGGCCACGTTCCGTGAGCTGATAATCACCATGGCCCGCGGATTCCCGTACCGGCTGAAGATAGCCGAGATTGGAAAGCACAGCGCAAATATGATCAAACTGACGTGCCACGGAACCGGTTCGCGAATCGTAACGATGCTGTACCCGTTCCAACTCGCGCATCTCACGAGCCCAACGATGTCCCCATTTCAAGTGCTTCTGCACATCAGGGCATTTACGGCATGGATGGTCGCGGTCTTCTTCTCTGAGTTTCTTGATGCGTTTGTCAAGATCCATAAACGCCTGGCTGCGTTCCTTCTGCGTACGGAACACCTCATGCTTGAGTTTGCGACGTTCGTTCTTCTCCAAATCACTCAAACGCATCCGCAAACGCATGAATTTTTTGAAATCGCCGAATTCACACTGGAAAGCCTGCTCGTATCCTTCCAGAGCCTTGCATAAGGTTTCCATCTGTGCTTCAAGCTGCCATGCCGACTCGTTGGCTTCCCATTGCGCAAAGGAGTGGTCAAGCGTAACGCGAGCTGTTTCATAGTCGCTGGAATTCAATAGATTGACAGCCATATTGAAGGTCGGTCTGAAGCTTGAGTGAAGCGGATACACTCGTTTGCTGGACAAGGCGGCCGCAGTGGCGGGAACAAAACCATGGTGGTCCACCACAACGGCATGTCCGATGGTGTCGATGCCACGTCGTCCCGCACGACCGGTCAACTGGGTAAACTCGCCGGGAGTCAACCCAACATGCCCGGTGCCGTCGAATTTCTCAAGCTTTTCAACCACCACACACCGTGCGGGCATGTTAATGCCCAAAGCCAGCGTTTCCGTGGCGAAGACCATTTTAACCAAGCCTTCTTCAAACAAGCGTTCGACAATCTGGCGGAACAATGCGACCATTCCCGCATGATGCGGAGCGAACCCTTCTTCCAGGGCGAAACGAAATTGCGAGAAATGCAGCGCTTTCAAGTCTTCTTGGCTCAACTGGCCTTCGACCATCTCATCGACGATCCGTCTGATTTGTTGCACTTCGTCGCTGGTGGTGAGTTCCAAGCCTGCGTTGATGCATTGGTCAACCGCTTGATCGCAACCGTTTCTTGAAAAAATGAAGTAGATTCCCGGCAACATGTCAAGAAAATTCAACTCGTCCACAACCGCCCAGCGTCGAGGCGTATGGCGTTCGACCTTATGCGGGCGATCGTCCCATCGTCCACCTTTACCTTTGGCCCTACGCTTATCAGGACGTCGCTCGCCCTTGCGCCGTTCCGCCTGACGATCAAGCTGATCAAGTCTGTTTATCAGCTGCGCATTGAGTTTGACCGTCTGTTCGCCATTGGCGTCACGCCGATATAGGTCGATGAGTTCTGGTTCGGTATGGTCATCTGCCTGTACGAGCACATGCTGCTCCAACGGTACCGGACGCTGTTCCGACATGACCAACGTGGTTTTGCCACGAACAGATTCGATCCATTCGGAAAAATCCTCGACATTGGAAACCGTCGCGGAAAGACCTATGATGTTCACGTTTTTCGGCAAGTGGATAATGACTTCTTCCCAGACCGGCCCTCGGAAACGGTCAGCAAGATAGTGCACTTCGTCAAGGATCACATAACGAAGCGCTTCAAGCGTCACGGAATGCTCATACAGCATATTGCGCAACACTTCCGTGGTCATGACCACAATATCCGCCTCAGAGTTGATGGACGTGTCTCCGGTCAGCAATCCGACCTTATCCATTCCATACTGGTCGACCAGATCATGGTATTTCTGGTTGCTCAGCGCTTTGATCGGCGTGGTATAAAAGGCTTTGACATTCCGCGTCTGCGCCAGATAGATGGCGAAATCGGCTGCGACAGTCTTGCCTGCTCCCGTAGGAGCTGCCACGAGCACATTATCGCCAGCCTCCAACGCATCGTTGGCTTGCATCTGGAATTCGTCAAGCTCGAATGGCATGGATCTTGCGAATTCGGCCGCAACCGTGCGCTGCTTGGCCTGCGTTTGTTTGAATGCGGCATACCGTTGCGCGGGAGACAACTCCACGGTCTCATTGATTTTCGACGGGTCAATACCGTTATTACGGCGACGATGATGGGTCATGATTCCTTAATATGGTTGGGTCAATCGTTACAATGACGCCATTGTGCCCACTGTTGAGCATGACGGCTTCGCTTCGCTTCATGCCTCTCAATGACTCCGGCATGGGCATCCGCATAACGATCTGCAGCATCCTTTAAAGGTCTGGTAAAGAAAGGCGCTTCATTCTCGTTGTTTTGGGGCAATGGTTTGCCCATCGCCTCGATTCGTTTTGCCGTCCGTTCACCCAGCTTCGCCACGTCCTTGAATGCTCGATAGCCGTGTAAACATGCGTAGACGACTCCGGAAACAACCATTGCAAGCATGAACAGAGCGAGCAACAGCCAAATCCACCAAGGCATAGTCTCTCCCCCGTCAGCCTTCATTCTCACGATCGCCAATGCTCAGCTCATGCTGGGCACGGGCGACAATCATGGTACGCAACGTTTCGGGAGCTACGGCAGTGATATGCCGTGCGTGGGAAATACAGAATGCGACATACCAGGAATCGGACGAGACGATCAGATGCACCTTCTCGCCCTCTCCGCACTTTTCGACTGTTGCTCCCGACAGCCCGTCAATAAATGACAGATCATCCTGATTGGTGACGAACACAGCTGGAGTTCCATTATCGAAGCTCCATTTGCGCAATTCGGATGCGGGAACGTCGGGAATGTCGATTTTCGCGGTAGGTTCAACCAGTTCGGCCTTTTCAATGCGGGAAATGCGAAGCACCTGCCAGATGCGAGGCTTTCCTGTGGCCTTGTTGATCGTGGTGTCTTTCTTCACGTACTTAGCTTTGTCAGCCGGTGCAGCGGCAGCGACGTCAGTCCATACGGCAACGTAGAAGACTCCCTCATCGACGAAGATCTTATCTGGCGCGACAAGCTTACGCTGGGTCCTTCCGGCGCCATCCGTATATTCCATGTCAAGCAGCAAGCTCTTGGAGATCGCGCTCTTCACAATGGAGAAATTACGCGGTTCCATCTCATAACCGGTCAGACTCAGCCAAGGCATGTCCCCCGGCTCAACATGTTGACGAAGACGGCTGTACAACGATTCAGCCTGTTCACACAACTTGTCCGGCAGCAACGACGAATGCGCAAGATAGCTCACCGATGCGGTAAGCATGCTCAAATACTGCTGGGAGATACCTGCCAAGCGTTCCAGCCCAAGCGAATTCGTGGCGGAAACAATGCCTTCAGCGTCAAGCAACGACCAGTCGATGTCAAAGAACTGGCTTCCTGCCATCTCACCATCGTCGGAAACCGTAGTCAGCGTGTTGATGTCTTTATGAATGACATTGACGAACTTCTTCAGCTCGTCATCGGACTTCGGTTTGCCAATGAAACGTTCCGCAAGTTCCTCAAGCGAATATTCTTCGCCGAGGTGCGCCGAAAGGAACAGCATCAGACGCAGACGACGGTCGACTTCACTACCCGTCTGGAATGCGGAATTCTTCTTCGGACGCCCCTTGCACTCCTCTGCATCGTCGTCAGCGCTGTTGCGGTTGATTTCCATGGCTGTGACAGTGGAGCTATCGCCTCCTGTGGATTCGTCGGCAGGCACGAACTGCGTGGCGGCATTCAAACGGCGGTTGAACGCGTCGACAGCCTCCTGAGGACTGACGATGGAAGCACCCGGATGAGAAAGCACGAACATGGCCAGATCATCGGAATCGGTGTAGGCGACGTTCAAATGCTCGCCGTCAACATCTACAGTCGCCGCGAAACGACGCTGGTCAACGACCTTGACCAATTCGTCGGGAATGGATTGCGTTCCCAGACCCGGAGCGATGGAATCAAGACCAAGCCCTGGAGTCGGAGTCTGAGGGACGCGAGGCGCGGTACGGGACGTATGCTGCGTCTCATGTGCGGGAGCTGAGGAAATCGACATGGAACGGGCCAGATAATTGGCCGCGGCAAGAATCGGCAAATCCTCGTCGCCGAACAGCAGACGAACGCGAGGCTCATCTCCAAGCTGCAGACGATAGGATGCGAAATCCTGGCCTTCCGACTTAGATGAATACTCAGGCTGCCTCGATTCGATGGCGATGCCCATGGCCGCAAGCTTGGCACGGTCACGCTGGAATTGCTTGGCAAAAGCCGCCTTCGCCGCCTGATCAGCCAGCTCCCCATAGGAATCGGCATACGCCTTCACACGCTGGGCAATCTGACGGGAAGTGAGCCATTGCGGGAAAGCTGAGGAAAGCACAGCCAATACATCAAGTTCGTGCTTGCCCCATTTGTCGGAGAAACGACGCCTTCCGTTACTGCCCTCTGCCATTAGTCCTCACGTCTCGTTAACGTTTCATCTTAAGTGCCTAGCCGGTTCAGGCTCTGCACACACCTCTCTATGATAGAGGGTTTTCGTTCAGATTGTGTCTATTTTACGAAAAAATACAGTTTTTCGTGTTGAGGCTACCCCTCGAATCAGACCCAATCATCAGGCTCAACACCTTGCGGGCCAACGTATTCGCCATTCGGAACATAACTCGGCTCACTTGTGTCGGTCAGCCGCGCGTCACCGAACAGTATCACGTCCCTGCCGAAGGTCCAGTCACCATCGATGTCGACGGAATTGGCCGCGGCAAGCGACGGAACGCCATAAGGGAATCTCGTATCGAAATCATGGATGTTCTTGTAATACCGCGCATCCAAGTGAACATCCGGGAAGACGTAATTGCCATCTTCCATCTCGTACTGGTCCGTCAGATGGAATCGATCGGATCGCATGATAAACAAATCGTCGGTGGTTTTCACCGGCAGGAAACGCATACGGTCAACGCATACGCAGGTAGCCCCGTCGAACAACGTCACCGCCGCTCCCATGGCTGTTTCCAGCTGGATGACCGGCTCGCTCGTCGGATCGGTCGGATCGACGGTCTTGTTATTGCGAATCACCGGAAGAGGAAGCACGCCATCATATGCGGACAGCTTGGCCTTCAGAGCGTCGATACGCACCCAGATGCTGTTCGTGTTAAAATACGGATGCTTTTCGATGTTCTGCGCATCATCCTTATCGTCCGGATGCACCTGGCTCATCTCACGCAACATCAAGCGGCCGGTCGCCTTGTCCCGCACGATATGCCCGCCCTTGCGATCAGCTGGAGTACGTTTTGCGACCTCGATCATGAATGGCGCACCGGTATTTTCGAAGTGCTGCGCCAGCGTGCGCGAAGGACGTGCGCCGAGATTGTCGGAATTCGAGATGAACAGGTATTTGAAGCCCTTCTCCTCGAGGACGTCCAATAGGCCGGATTCCCAAATGGTGGAGAACAGGTCGCCATGGCCTGGCGGGCACCATTCAAGTTCCGGATTTGCCGGGAAGCTGACAGGAAGACCGGTTTCCGCACCGATTTTCGGTTCCTGATGCTGCACGATTTCCAGAGGAATGTCCTCTTGATGGAACTTTTTGTTGGCACGCAGCACCTTCATGGTGTCATTCGACGTGCGGAAGGAGTTCATCAACGTCAATGGCAGTTCCACACCCAGACGAGTGCGTGCAGTCAGCACCTGACCGATGATGATGTCGATGAAGCGCATCTGACGTGCCTTATGGCGACGCACTGGCAGCAAGGACTTGGCGCAATCCAAGCCCATGGACGTGCCGAGGCCACCATTAAGTTTGAGGAACGCGGTTTTGGCAAAAGCATCGACGGCTTTGTCATGGTTGATGGTCTCGTAGACATCATGGAAGCTAGGCACTCCCACCAGAGGCTCAACATCATCCTCACGGATCCATGTGCTTGCTTCCTCACTGCGCCAAACCTCGTACAGTCGTTTGAATTGCGCAATGGCCATATCGGTCATCCCGTTGTCCCGCATCTTTGCGGCGGAATGTTCAAATGCGTCCTCAGTCAATGTCTTTCCCTTTCGTGCGGGCGTCCTGTTCTCATCGTACCTAGGCAATACTACGACAAAATTCCCATGACGGGGGCTTTTGGTGGCAAAAAGGGAAAATTCTTGACAAAAATGACATCCCAAGAACTCTTTTATCATGTTTCGCGAATCGTGCGACACGATGAATTTGAAAAATAGAGCAGGTTGTGCTATGTTTCATGTTCGGTGCTTTTTGCATCGTTCGGACCATAGCGCAGTTTGGTAGCGCACTTGACTGGGGGTCAAGGGGTCGCGGGTTCAAATCCCGCTGGTCCGACCAGAAAAACCCGAATTCATGCGATTTCGGGTTTTCTTTTTAGGATGTCAGTCTTACGCATGCAGGTAAGGGGTGATTGTCTTGAAGTCGATGGACGCCCAGCCACAGTTTGACGACGTTGACGGCTTTGCCCACGTGTTTGACTCATCCGAGCTTGAGGATGAGTGGAAGATACGTCTGTCCCGGGAACTTGGCGTAGCGGCCAGGGAGCGGGCGAAGCATGATGGCATCACCCTTACCGAACTGACGCGCAAGGCGCTTGAATGCGACGATCTGAATGAGACCACGGACACCGTCCGCCCTGGACGAAGACCGAAGAACACCGACGGTCGAGAACAGCTCGGAGACGAATGGAAAATCAAACTCCCCTATGCCATCGGCAAGATGGCACGGGAGCGCGCGTCCGAGGAAGGCATATCCTTGAGTTCGCTCGCGCGGCGTGCGATCAGCGGATATCTACGTCAACGGGATACTGAGGAACAGCCGCTGTTTTAAGCATGTGACAATGAGTCACGCATGATTGGCGTGCACTGATCTAGCAAATATGGATGGTGGCCGCACACCCAAGGAATGGTGTGCGGCCACCATCCATAGAAACTTACTTGCGTTTCTTCTTCTCTCGAATATTCACCGAAATCTGAATCGGGGAACCTTCAAAACCGAATTCCTCGCGCAGGCAACGTTCGATGTATCGGCGGTAACCATGCTCAAGGAAGCCGGTAGCGAAAATCACGAAACGCGGTGGACGCGTCGAAGCCTGCGTCGCGAACAAGATACGCGGCTGCTTGCCTCCACGCAGTGGATGCGGATGGGCGGCTTGGATTTTACCCAAGAACGCATTGAGCTTACCGGTCGGAATACGCTTGTCCCATGATTCCAGCGCTCCACGCATGGCTCTGGCCAGACGGTTCGTATGCCATCCGGTTTTAGCCGACAGATTCACGCGCTGAGCCCACGTTACACGGTCGAATTCTGTCTTCCACAAGCGTTCCATTCGCTGACGGTCGAAATCATCCATCAAATCCCACTTGTTGAACACCAAAACGATGCATCGACCGGCGTCCACTGCTTGGCTCATCACCTTCAAATCCTGATCGGAAATCGGTTGGGAAGCATCAAACAGCACCAGCGCAAGTTCCGAACGCTCAATCGCGGCCTGAGTACGCAAGGATGAGAAATATTCGGCACCAGACAGCTTATGCAGGCGACGCTTGATGCCTGCAGTGTCGATGAACAGCCAATCCTCCCCATCAACCGTCACCACTTCATCGACTGGATCGCGAGTGGTACCTGCCAAATCATTGACCACAGTACGTTCCTCGTGAGCCAGCTGATTCAGCAAAGACGACTTGCCGACGTTCGGTCGACCGACCAACGCCACACGGCGCAAATGGGACGGAGTAAGGAAACCGGATGTTTTCTCAGCCTTCTTCAACGAATCCAAGGCAGCGTCAAGCAGTTCGCCAATACCGCGACCGTGCATGGCGGAAATGCCATACGGCTCCCCCAAGCCCATCTTCCAGAATTCAGCGGTCAAATATTCGCTCTCACGATCATCAACCTTGTTCACCGCCAGCGTGACCGGCTTGCCGGAGGCGCGCAGCATCTTGACAATGCGCTCGTCGGTGTTGGTAAGACCAACCTGGCCATCCACCACAAGCACCACAGCGTCTGCAAGCTGAACGGCGATCTGCGCCTGGGATGCGATGGCGGATTCGATACCTTCGACGTCGGCTTCCCAGCCACCGGTATCAACCAGCTTGAAATCGGTGCCGGTCCATTCGGCATCGTAGCTCACACGGTCTCGAGTCACGCCGGGAGTGTCTTCCACCACAGCAGCGCGGCGGCCGAGAATACGGTTCACCAGCGTGGACTTGCCGACATTAGGGCGCCCAACGACGGCAAGCACGCCAACCGGCTTCGGGCCGGACCGGCGTTCGCCGCCAACGAACGACGATCCATCGATCAGCCCTTCATCGCCCTCATCCAACTCATAATCGTCAAGATTGGAAGCGTACTGGCGATACTGCTGCTCTTCGATGGCATCGTCGACAATGCGCACAAGCACATCAAGCGTTTCGCCGAAATTCAAATCGGAATTATCGACGGTCAGCACGCCTTCCGCGGCAGATGTGAAATCCGTGACCTTGGAATCAGCTGCATCTCGCGCCGCAACATTTTCTGATCCGACACCATCAGTTGACTGACCGGAACGACGAGCCTGTCGCACCTCTTCACGGGCGGTGAGCAACACACGCACTTCAGCATCCGGCGCAACAACCGTAGTGATGTCACGGCCTTCGGCGACCACTCCGGCACCCTCAGAAAAAGAGTCAGACGCAGCTTCGCGTGCGATGTACGCGCGTTGAGCGGCAATCAGCACGTGACGGACGGGAATGATGTTCGACACCTTGGACACATGGGATGACACTTCGGAGGAACGAATAACGTCGCTGATGTCTTCGCCGTCGGCATATACCTTCGAATCGTCTGGATCGACGCTGATATCGAAATGACCTTCGGTAAAAAACTCTCCCACGGTTTCGGTGACCAGTTGTTCATCGATCGTCTCCGCGTCAAGATCAATGCCCTTGTTCATGCACCACCATGCGCAGGCACGATACATGGCACCGGTATCGAGGTAAGCGAAACCGTAATATTTGGCCAACGCCTTGGATGTGGAAGACTTGCCGACACCCGCAGGTCCATCAATCGCTACACGAATCACAGGCCCACCGCCTTGGACAGGGAACGCACCTCGGTCTGCGAAAGCACACGGTACGATCCGGATTTCAGATCGCCAAGCTTAATCGGGCCGATCTGGGTGCGTACCAGACGCTTGACCGGGAATCCGATCGAACCGAAAATGCGACGGACGATACGGTTCTTGCCGGAATGCAGCACAACCTTGACCAGCGTGCTGTCGCGGCTGGCATCAAGAATCGCGCAACGGTCGAGCTTGATCCAACCATCGTCGAGCTGCACGCCTGTAGTGACCAGTCGGCGGCACACCTGACCGCTGATGCGACCTTCCAACGTGGCGATGTAGGTCTTCTCAACCTCGTACTTGGGGTGCATGACGTGCTGGCTGAGCTCGCCATCGTTCGTCATGAGAATCAGGCCTTCGGAATCATAATCCAGACGGCCCATGTGGAAAATGCGGTCATACTTGTCGCCGACGATATCACTCAGGGTGTAGCGTCCCTTCGGATCCTCCATGGCGCTCAGCACACGCTTCGGCTTGTTCAAAGCGAGCGTGACATGATTGGGATTCACGCGAACACGGGAGCCGTCCACACGGACTTCCTGATGTTTCGGATCGACGCGAGTGCCCAATTCGGTAACAAGCTCGCCGTCGATTTCGACACGTCCTTCAGTAATGATCTCTTCACATTTGCGACGGGATCCGAATCCTGCCTGAGCAAGAAGCTTCTGCAGACGGATACCTTCATTATCGTGTGTGTGCGCCTTCGCGGCGCGGGAATATGCGTTTGGCATCGTTCTCCCAACGTGGCCGGATAATACTTATAGGGACTGCTGGTACTATGGCAGTCGTTTGGCGATTTCCCAAAATCGCAACTTGTCCACTATATGACAGAGGAAAGACTATGACTGCTGTTGAAGCAACGCCCATAACCAAGGAAGAACAAAGCAAGCCGTTGACACTTCGTGTCGGAGCGGAACTTGTGGGAAGCTTCATCATTTGCTTCGCGATTTATGCGATCTGCTCGCTTGGTTCCGCGGTGTATGGCATTAACATGGCGTTCATCGCCCTGTTGACGGGCATCGTATACGCCGCCGTCACCGTAATCTTCGGTTCCATTTCCGGAGCACAGTTCAATCCGGCCGTATCCGTCGCCGCCATGCTCACTGGCAAAACCCACGTGCTTGATGGCATTCTGTACATCATTGCCCAAGTGCTCGGCGGTATCGGCGCGGGTGCCGCTATCCGGTTCCTTCTGCCGACTTCCGAGCAGGTGACATTCAAGATCTGGATGACACCAACGGTCAACGGTTTCGATAAGAATTCCGTCTCCTACTCCACCCTCGGCAATTATGGAGTGACCCTCGGCATCACTCTGGCCATCGCCGTTGAAGTCGTCGCAGGTATCATTATCGTTGCCTCCGCACTGCGCACCACGGACGGACACGGCGAGTCCAAAACAAACCACGCCGTTGCCATGGGCCTTGCCTACGGCATCGGCACCGCTATCACCTATCCGGTGACCGGAGCCGCACTGAATCCGGCACGTGCCACGGGCATTGCCATTTTCGCACAGAATCAAGGACTGAATGAAGAGCCGCTGCAACAGCTGTGGGTCTTCTGGATTTGCCCTGTTCTTGCCGCTGCAGTTGTTGCTCTCGTCGTCATCGTCGCCGGCATGATTGGTACGAAGAAGAACGTGCCGGATACTGTCGAGACAATCGATGAGGTCGAAGGCAATACCGTTCTTGGCGAAGCGTCAGTTGCCGACGGGAACGATGGTGAGCAGGATGAACAGTCCTACGCCCAAGCCAATGCCGATGAAAGCGTCGAAAGCAACTGACCGAACCTTCCATGGACTGCGCTCACGCAATGCCAGTCTGACCAGTCCAGTCGCTATGGCCGTCACCGCAATCGCAGCGGTGGCGGCTTTTGTATATCCTGCGACCGCAAGCACCGTCGCAACAATCACTACCGCGGCGACGATCCATTCGAACCACGGTTTGCCCTCATGATCTTCGGAAACGTAAGGATGGCTCATTCCGGGGCCTTTCATCTTGCTTGCTGTACAACAACCGTAATCATAATAAAACGTGGCGTCCGAAACCAATACGGAATCGGACGCCACGTTGACCAATACCCTCACATGAGAGGCGGCGTATCAGTGGAAGAAGTGACGGGTGCCGGTCACATACATGGTGACGCCGGCCTTACGAGCCGCTTCGAACACTTCCTCGTCGCGAATGGAACCGCCCGGCTGAACGATAGCCTTAACGCCTGCATTGATGAGAATTTCCGCACCATCCGCGAATGGGAAGAACGCGTCGGATGCAGCGACAGCGCCCTTGGTGCGGTTTGCGCCATCAGCCAGCGTGTTGGCGCGTTCGACGGACAGGTTCGCGGAATCGACACGATTCACCTGACCCATGCCAATGCCAACAGTGGCCTGATCGTGGGCGATCAGGATAGCGTTCGACTTGACACAGCGGATGGCCCGCCAAGCGAAAACCAGATCCTTGACGGTCTGCTCATCAGCAGGCTCGCCGGAAACCAGTTTCCAAGCGTTCGGATCGTCGCCCGGAGCATCGATAAGATCCGTGGACTGCACCAACAGACCGCCGTCGATCTGACGGAACTGCGTCTTGGACTTCGGCGGCTCGGAAACCTTCAGAATGCGTAGGTTCTTTTTCTTGGTCTGCAGCAGTTCGAGAGCGTCGGCATCATAGTCGGGAGCAACAATCACCTCGGTGAAAATCGGGCGGACGCTTTCCGCCATTTCCATGGTGACCTTGCTGTTCGCGGCGATCACACCGCCATAGGCGCTCATCGGATCACAGGCATGTGCCTTCTTGTGCGCTTCCGCAACAGTGGTGCCAACGGCGAGGCCGCACGGATTGTTGTGCTTGACCACGGCGACGGCAATCTGGGGAGCAAAATCCCATACGGCACGCCAAGCAGCATCAGCATCAACATAGTTGTTGTAGCTCATCGGCTTGCCACCGAGCTGTTCGGCATGCGCGAAACCATCCTGGTTCAGCGGATCCAGATACAGCGCGGCCTGCTGGTGGGGATTCTCACCGTAACGCAGCACGTGGGCACGGTCCCAAGTACGAGTGAATGCGGCCGGGAACTTGGTCTCATTCACTTCCGGCTCGTCTTCGGCGGTTGGCTGCTCAACGGTCAAAGGCTTCGGCCAGTGCTTTGCAGTCCACTCGTTAATGGTGGCATCGTAGGCGGCAGTATGGGCGAACGCCTTGCCGGCCAGCCAACGACGTTCTTCGAGAGAGAAGCCCTCTCCGTTTTCGATGCGCGCAGCTACCAGTGCGTAATCGTTCGGATCGGTGATGATGGCCACAGTGGCGCTGTTCTTGGCCGCACCGCGAACCATGGACGGACCACCGATGTCGATCTTCTCGATGGTGGCAGCCTCATCCGCGCCAGAACGAACCGTATCGGCGAATGGATACAGGTTGACGACCACCAGATCGAACGGCTTGATGCCGAACTTTTCCAGCTGTGCCGCGTGGTCCTCATTGGTCATGTCAGCGAGAATGCCCGCGTGGATATGCGGGTCGAGGGTTTTGACGCGACCGTCAAGGCACTCCGGAAAGCCGGTTACTTCCGAGACTTCCGTCACCTTGACGCCAAGTTCCGCAAGACGCTTCGCAGTGGAACCAGTGGAAACCACTTCAGTGCCGGCATTGATGAACGCTTCGGCAAGAACCTCGATGCCTTCCTTATGGAAGACCGATACCAGAGCTCGCCGTATCGGTCGATTCGTTGTTGTCACCCTGATCCTCCTTGTTATTGATGGTTGAGGTCACTGTGCGGGCCGCATTTGCGACCTCACGATTATCTGATTCAAGAGCCGCAGTGGATGCACCACTCCTGCTCTCGCGGACACGCTTTACTATCCAGCGTATTCCAAAAAACATGGATACGGCCACCAAAGTCAGCAGCCATGACGAAAACAGTCCCACGGCAGTAGGCTGTCCAATCTTACGGGTCGATGAAATCACGTCGACGCCGATGTGCGCAAGATGTTTTGAGCCCAACGCTCCACTGGAGATGGCAAAAAGCAGACTCGAACATACCGATACAACGGTGCAGGAAATGCAGAACGCTCCCGCTGGATAGGCAAAGCCAAGCACTACCCTCTTGACATCAATCTGCTGATCGGAGTTGCCTACTCTGATATGAAAGCCCTTATTGAACAGCATGACCACCATGCCCGCGGCACAAGCTAAAGCCAAAGGAACGCACATCAACGCGATCCGAATCCAATTCGTTTCAATCGCTTGAGGAAGCAAACCGAATATCGGCAGAGACGGCAATGCCGACCCCTGACCGCTCCACATGGTGAATTCCGCTAGATCGCCAATCGAAAAACCGGCCCCGAATACCCAGGAAATAGCCCAAATCGCGATATTTGGAATCCAAGCGATCATGGCGATCGTGGTGAGGATGCGAGAACCGTTCTGCATTCCCGATAGCTCATACAACTTCACCATGGCCGACTGGTTGCTGAATGCCCAGTACAAGACCACAATCAGTCCAATGACCAGATAGACCGTGATCAACAGCACACCCAAGGCAACACCAATGGTGACGGTTTTACGGACCGGAGACGAAACATGCTCGCTGATCCAATCCAAATCTCGTTTGGTCAGTGGTGATTCGGGAATCGCGGCAATGGCATAGCCAAGTACAAAGACGATCGCTGTTTTCACAGCAACCACGCCCGTCGTATCAACGAGTTTGATGTCAAGGCTATTGGCGAAGAACACATTGATCAACACCCAGCCTATGGTTCCTGCCACGCATCCGGACAGACTCGTTCCGACGCGTTTGGCGAGCGATGCGATAAGAGCGATCAGCAAAACCGTAAGCAGCAACGGCATAATCGTCAAAGTGATGGATCCGGTTTTGAAACCGTTCCCTTGGCTGAGAAGCACAACCGCCTCGGTCAAGGAAACAGAGAAGGCGGAGAGATTGTCGCCGCCTTCTTCCATGGAAATAACCAGAAGCATCAGCGCAATGTAGCAGCCTAGGGCACCGGCATAGACGACCATGGACAATGCCGCCACGGCAAGCCCCTTCAACCAATACTTCAGGTTCGCCATCATATCGACTTGGAAGCGAGCACCTCGCGCATGATTTCAGCGGTCTGCCCCGGAGTGCGTCCGACACGAATACCCACGGCTTCGAGCGCTTCCTTCTTATCTTGCGCAGTTCCCTTGCCTCCGGAAACGATGGCACCAGCGTGGCCCATCTGCTTGCCTTCCGGCGCGGTGAAGCCTGCAATATAGGCGACAACCGGCTTGGTCATATGCTCGGATGCCCACTTGGCCGCATCCTGTTCGGCACTACCGCCGATTTCACCGATCATCACGACAGCCTTGGTGGCATCATCGTTTTCAAACGCCTCAAGCGCCTCCTGCAACGTAGTGCCGACGATAGGGTCTCCGCCAGCACCCAAACATGCGGTAAAACCAATGTCAGACAACTCTCCCATCAGTTGATAGGTGAGCGTACCGGACTTAGACACCAAACCCAAAGGTCCACGGGAGACGATGCCGTCCGGAATAATGCCAAGATTGCAACCATTCACACCTTCCGTAGAAGGCAGGGTAAGCAGACCAGGGCAGTTCGGACCGACAATACGCACATCCTTGCGCAATGCGAGTTCAACAAAGTACGCGCTATCGGCAACAGGAATGCCTTCGGTGATGACAACAATCAGCTTGATGCCGGCTTCAATGGCTTCGACCACGGCATCCTTGGCGAAACGCGGCGGCACGAACACGACGCTCGCTTGGGCGCCGGTGACTTCCACGGCTTCGGCGCAATTGCCGAACACACGCAACGTAACATCCTCGCCGTCTTTGGCCGCTGGGAAATTGACTTCCTGGCCGGCCTTGCGGGCGTTGACGCCGCCGACGATATTGGTGCCGGCCTTCAGCATGCGGGCGGTATGGGTCATGCCCTGATGTCCGGTCATACCCTGCACGATGACAGGTGCGCCATCCTCAATGAAAAGCGTCATTTCAGCGAACCTCCTTGCCATTGGCCGCAAGACGCGCGGCCTGCTGTGCGGCTTCTTCCATGGTCTGTGCAACATGCAGATTGACACGATCGGCCTGAGCCAGAATATGTAGACCTTCTGCCGCCGCGTTGCCGTCGAAACGGACTACCAGAGGCTTGGAACTGCCAAGCTTGTCAAGGGCTTCCAGAATGCCCTTGGCAACTTGCTCGCAGGATGTGATGCCACCGTACACGTTGATCAACACCGATTCGACTTGCGGGTCGGACAGCACGATCTCCAAACTGCCGCACATCACTTCGGCGGACGCACCACCACCGATATCAAGGAAGTTTGCCGGTTTGACATTGGTGCCCTGATCTTCTCCAGCTCCGGAAACCGCGTCAAGTGAGCTCATCACCAAACCAGCACCGTTGCCAATGACACCGACGGAACCCTGAAGGTGCACATAGTGCAGACCATGCTCTCGCGCCTTCTGCTCAAACGGATCCACATGCACTGGGTCAGCGAAGCGCTTCCAGCCATCATGACGGAACGCAGCATTGTCATCTAAAGAAATCTTGGCGTCCAGGGCGCACAATGTCTTGGAAGACTCGTCATCCGGATCGCCGATCTTGGCAAGCGGATTGATTTCCACAAGCGTGGCGTCGTTCTCTTTGAAGCACTGCCACATCTTCAGCAGAATCTGTGCTGCCTGGTTGACGTCGGCATGATAGAAGCCAATGCTTTCCGCCATCTTGGTCGCAGCCTCGATATCGAAATCCTCCAGAGCGTCGATATGCAGACGCTTCACAGATTCCGGGTGTTCCTTGGCGATCTCCTCGACCTCGGTTCCACCATTCGCAGTAGCGAGCACGTCAAAATCGCGAGACGAACGATCCACGGAAATAGAGACATAATACTCGTGAAGAATGTTCTTTGCCTCGGCCACCAACACGCCGCTGACCTTGTGCTTGTGAATGGTCATCGGCAGGATGTCTTCGGATGCAAGAATGGCCTCATCACGATTCTTCGCCAGCTTGACGCCACCAGCCTGACCGCGGTGGCCAATCTTCACCTGAGCCTTAATCACGTTGGGGTAGCCAATCTGCTCGGCAGCCTCAGCCACTTCGTGAGAGTTCTGCGCGAACACTGCCTTAGGCGTTGGAATACCCTGCTCTTCAAGCAGTTCCCTAGCCTGGTACTCATAGAGATCCATGGATTCTTTTCCCTTGATGCTATTGGTTATTTACGAAGAATGTACTTAACTCACGCAGGCATGGTGATCAGTGAACTTGTCGGGCAGTCTCCCAGCGATGCCATGCCACCAATGCCGACAAGCTCCATGACGAAGCTGAAACCTGCCACCGTGCCGCCACACTTTTCGATCAACGAAGCAGCCGCACGCGCTGTTCCTCCAGTGGCAATCAGATCATCAACGACAAGCACACGAGATCCCTCATGCACGATATTCGTCTCGATTTCGACGGTGGCCTGCCCATATTCAAGGTCATAGCTTTCGCTAACGGTTTCCGGAGGAAGCTTGCCAGCCTTGCGCACTGCGATGAAGCCCTTGCCCAGGCGCGCTGCCAACGCAGGACCAAAAAGGAATCCGCGGGCTTCCAAACCTGCGATGATATCGAATTCATCGGCAGCGACCGGCAACGCGGCTTCGAGTGCGTCAAGTAGCAATCCGAAGGCACGCGCATCTGCCAGAACAGGCATGAAATCACGAAAAAGAATACCTTCCTTGGGGAATCCCGGAATGGTGCGAATCTTTGAAACAAGGTACTCGGCGTTTTCGTTTCCAATCTTGCTAAGACCGGAAACGGTAATATCCGACGATGCCATGACTGTATTGTCCTTCTTTTGTAGTGCTACGGCACTTTGCATTATAGGTTTCCGTCAGGAATAAAATCGGCGAAAACCTCAAAAATGAGATTTTCGCCGATGCCTTAATGAGCTTGTCAGCTGTTCTTCTGCTCGGTCTCAGTCTGCGCCGCTTCGATTTCGCCTTCAATCGGCTCCTGAGCAGCCTGATCTTCGTCTGTGGAATCGGTGGAAAGAGGATTACCGTTTTCATCGACCTCATCGTCGTGTACGTACGCAGGACGCACGTATTCGCGGCTGATGGCGTTGAAACCGAAACGAATCTGAGAGCCTTCGGAATCGATGACGATCTCCTCGTATTCGGTATCGACGGAAACAACCTTGCCGATCACACCACCAATGGTGATGACCTCAGTGCCCGGCTGCAGGTTGGCACGGAAATCCTGACGCTCGGCCTGCTGCTGCTTAGCCTTCTTGGACTGCCAGAACATCATGCCAAACATGACGACAATGATGACGATAAGAAACATGTAATCCAAAGCACAACTCCTTGGGATGGACGCTCGAACAGGACTCTATGTCCAGAACATCGAGTCTAAGCTAGCTTGCTGACATCAACCTGAGATTCGTCAGAAGTCAAGCCGAGATGATCCCATGCCTTGCGCGTCGCCACACGCCCTTTCGGGGTGCGCACAAGGAATCCTTCTCGGACCAGATACGGCTCGCACACCGTTTCCACGGTCTCCGATTCCTCACCGACCATGGCCGACAGGTTGTTCAGACCGACCGGACCGCCGTTGAAATTGGTGACAATGGCTTTCAATACCGCAATATCCAAACGATCCAAGCCCTCGGTATCAATCTGGTACAGTGCCAACGCCTCCTTGACATCGTCCGGATGCACAGTTTCTAAATCGTGCACAATGGCCCAATCCCTTACGCGGCGAAGCAATCGGTTGGCGATACGCGGCGTGCCCCTTGAACGCATGGCAAGCTGATGGGCCGCTCCCTCTTCGAGACTGATGCCCAGCACCGAAGAGGATCGTTCGATGAGCTTTTCAAGCTCCTCATGCGGATAAAAGTCAAGATGCGCGGTAAAACCAAAACGAGCCCTCAACGGTGATGGCAGCATGCCTTCGCGAGTGGTGGCGCCAATCACCGTGAATCTCGGCAAAGTAAGGGGAATGGAGGAAGCACCCGGCCCTTTGCCCACCATCACATCAACACGGAAATCCTCCATGGCGATATACAGCAGCTCCTCGGCCGCTCGTGGAAGGCGGTGGATCTCGTCGATGAACAGCACCTCCCCTGCGTCAAGGGAGCTTAGAATCGAGGCCAAATCACCAGCATGCTGGATAGCAGGTCCGGAAGTGACTCGAATCGGCACTCCAAGCTCGTTGGCTACAATCATGGCCAACGTGGTTTTTCCCAAGCCCGGAGGCCCCGCCAGCAGGATGTGGTCAGGGGGAACGTCACGTTTACGGGCAGCATCCAAAAACAGCTGCAATTGCGCCTTGAGTCTTGGCTGTCCAATAAAACCATCGAGGACGTGAGGACGCAGTTCCTCATCGCTTACCGGCTCGTTGCCGACAGGCGACGCGGAAACCATGCGAAGCGATTCCTCATTGGCACCGGTATTCGACTGTTCGAATGCGACGTCGTTCGTCATGATGATGCGTTTCACCTACCTCGGTCAAGAGAAGCCAATGCAAGTTTGAGCACGCGGGGCACATCATCGTCCCTCAATGGAACATTGATATGATTGCTCTCGCAGACTGTCTGCACGGCATGCAAGGCATCCTGCTGACGCCACCCTAGTGACATCAGACCTTCCACGACCTGTTCCGAACCGGCATCTTCCGCAGAACGAACCTCTTTGGAAGCCCCCTCGATCTGACTGAGATCGATGGACCCCTTGAGTTCGAGAATAATCTTCTGCGCACCCTTCTTGCCTAGACCAGGCGCCTTCGCCAGCGCGGTGGCATCCCCGTCCGCCACAGCTTTCGCCAAACGTTCCGGAGGCAACGTCGAAAGCAAGGAAAGCGCGACTTTCGGACCAATTCCGCTGACCTTCTGTAATTGCAAAAACATGCGTTTCGAAGCAAGCGAGGAAAACCCATACAATGTAATCGCATCCTGCGAAACATTCAATGACGTGTATACCTTCACCGTCTGCCCAGCGTGCATGGACGCCAAATCCGCCGAAGGCATACGGGTCTCATATCCCACTCCCCCGACCTCAATAATCGCCGAAGCGGCGTCAATGAAATCGACCTGGCCATGCAACATGCCTATCATGCCGTCACCTCCCGCATACAACTGTAGAACATCTGTTCGATAGTCTACATTCCCCTACGGACGCCGCGTTGTCGCGCCGCCTTCTGTGAGGCCAGAGCCCATTGACGCTGTGCATCGGTCAAGTGTTGTTCACGCTCTCCCCCCTGTAACGCGCCTGCGGGGCGAAGCGCATGACAAATCGCTATAGCCAACGCATCGGCGGCATCGGCGGGCTTAGGCAAGGTATTGAGCCCCAGAATACGGGCGACCATGCGTTCCATCTGAATCTTTTCGGCCTTGCCGTTGCCGGTAATCGCCATTTTTGATTCAGTGGGCGTATGCAAGGCGACGGGAATGCCCCTCTGGGCCGCAGCCAGCATGGCCAGTCCGGCGGCCTGTGCAGTCCCCAGTACGGTGTTGCGATTCTCCTGTGCAAACACACGCTCGATGGACACCGTATCCGGTGCGAACCGTTCGATCTTTTCCACCAAACCGTTATAGATGGCTAACAGACGTAAGTCCTGCGACATTTTCGGATCGGAACGTACCACGTCCACATGAATAAAAGAAAGCCGGCGGTATGCGCCGGCTTCGATCACGCCGACCCCGCAGCGAGTCAGCCCGGGGTCGACGCCAAGAATAATCACGCTTGATTACTCCTCGTCAAGCTGAGCCATGACCTCGTCAGAGGCGGTCCAGTTGGAGTAGATGTTCTGCACGTCGTCCAGATCATCGAGGTTGTCGATCAGCTTGGACACCTTCTGGGCATCTTCGAGAGTCAATTCGACCTCGTTCTTCGGCATCATGACCAGATCAGCGGAATCATAATCGAATCCAGCGTCCTGAAGGGCCTTACGAACGTCGATCATCTCGGACGGACCGGTGACGACAGTGAACACGTCGCCGTCGTCCGTAACATCTTCAGCGCCAGCTTCTGCGGCCTTCTCAAACAGATCATCAAAATCGACGCCCTCGGCCGGAACGATGATCTGGCCCTTGCGCTCGAAGTTGAAGCTCACGGAACCGGAGGTAGCCAAAGAGCCATTGCCCTTGGTCAGGGTGGAACGCACTTCGGCGGCCGCACGGTTACGGTTATCGGTAAGGCATTCAATGATCAGACCGACGCCTGCGGGAGCGTAACCCTCATAGACGATATCTTCATAGTTGGCACCACCGGCTTCTTCACCAGAGCCACGCTTAACTGCGCGCTTGATGTTATCGGCAGGCATGGAAGCCTTCTTGGCCTTGTAGATGGCGTCGTACAGGGACGGGTTGCCGTCAGGATCGCCACCACCCATACGTGCTGCGATCTCGATGTTCTTGATCAGCTTGGCGAACAGCTTGCCACGCTTTGCGTCGATGGCGGCCTTCTTGTGCTTGGTGGTCGCCCACTTGGAATGACCTGACATAATGCTCCTAGGCAGGTTGCGGATGTTTCAAACGAAACGATTCTAAAGCGGTTCTAAGACAAAGCGCCCGACATACGTATGTCAGGCGCGTCAACGGCCGTTTCATGCAGCCGGTTCACAACTGATACGTCTTATGACCGACGGCCATCTGGCAACGAGCCTCAAGAATGCGTTGGAATACGGTAATGAGTCCCAAAACCGCAAGCAATACCATGGCGATGGCCAGCCATAACCCTTGGTGCGTGAGCCCGGTAATCGCCATGCCCACCAGAATGATGACCAATCTGTCGGCACGCGTTGCAATGCCGTTTTTCACTTCGAAACCGACGGATTCGGCACGGGCGCGCGCATACGACGTCACGAACGACGTCATCATCGACACCATGGCTGCGGCGATACCAATCCAACTAATGCAATCCGGGCTTGACCGGTTGATGTCATACCACCAATCGGCATGCAGGATGAAGAAGATGACCACTCCGGCAAGCAATGCCCAATCAGCGATACGGTCCAATGTGGAATCCAAAAAAGCACCGAATTGGGTGCCTCCCGTGGTCAGTGCCGCAATTGAGCCATCCAGGGAATCGGCGAGCACCAGCAACGTCAGCACCACCGCTCCGGCGAACAACCATCCCGTAATGCCAGTGGCGAAAGCCACCACAATGGTTCCAATAGCGCCAATAACCGTCACCGCATTCGCTGTCAGGCCAAGGGATACCAGTGCCTTGGCGAATGGCTCGATAAGTCTTTTGAATGGTGCACGGAGATGTTCTAACATGCGAATTCCTGTTCTTCGGAAAGCAAAAGGGCGTGCAAGCGTCAGTATGTGATGCTTGCACGCCCCCATAATTCATAACCGTATGCGACCGAACGTGAACGAATCAGATCAGTCTGCGATGGCGGCCTTGAAATCGTCGACGTTGTTGACCTGAACGCGCTTCTTCAGCACGGTCATGATCTGCGCCTTGGCCTCATCGACCGGCACACCGTTGAGCTGGCTGCCGTCACGGAAGCGGAAGCTTACCGCGTTGTTGTTCATGTCTTCCTCGCCGACGATGAGGATGAACGGCACCTTCGACTTGGAAGCGTTACGGATCTTCTTGCCGAAACGATCATCGGACATGTCGATTTCGCAACGAACCGTCTCCTCTTCCAAGCTGGCAATGAACTGCTGCAGGTGTGGGGCGAATTCGTCGGCAACGGGCACGCCAAGCACCTGGACAGGAGCGAGCCACGCCGGGAAAGCACCGGCATAATGCTCCAGCAACACGGCGAAGAAACGCTCAATGGAGCCGAACAGTGCACGGTGAATCATCACCGGACGCTGGTGGGTGCCATCGGCAGCGATGTACTCCAAGCCGAAACGTTCCGGAAGGTTGAAGTCAAGCTGGATGGTGGACACCTGCCACGTACGGCCGATGGCATCGCGAGCCTGCACGGAGATCTTCGGACCATAGAAGGCTGCGCCGCATGGATCGTCAACCAGTTCAAGTCCGGATTCCTTGGCGACTTCAGCCAACGTATTGGTGGCCTCTTCCCAGATTTCGTCGGAGCCGACGTACTTGTGCGGATCCTTGGTGGACAGCTCCAGATAGAAGTCGTCCAAACCAAAGTCCTTCAACAGACCAAGCACGAAGGTCAGCAGGTTCTTCAGCTCGTCCTTCATCTGCTCGCGGGTGCAGTAGATGTGGGAATCGTCTTGAGTCAAGCCGCGCACACGGGTCAGACCATGCACTTCGCCGGACTTTTCGTAGCGGTACACCGTGCCGAATTCAAACAGACGCAACGGCAACTCACGGTAGGAACGCTGACGGGATTTGAAGATCAGATTGTGCATCGGGCAGTTCATCGGCTTCAGGTAGTAGTCGAAGCCCTGCTTGACGACGTTGCCGTTCTCATCCTTTTCCTCGTCCAAACGCATTGCCGGATACATGCCATCCTTGTACCAATGCAGGTGGCCGGAAGTCTCATACAGACCGCCCTTGGTGATGTGCGGAGTCTGCACGAAGCTGTAGTGGTGCTTGCGATGCATTTCGCGGGAGTAATCCTCCATCGCGTTGATCACAGCGGCGCCCTTCGGATGGAACACAGCCAAGCCCGGACCGATCTCGTCCGGGAAGGAGAACAGATCCATTTCCGCGCCGAGCTTGCGGTGGTCACGCTTGGCGGCCTCCTCAAGGCGGGTTTGATATGCCTTGAGGTCCTCCTTAGTGGCGAAAGCCGCGCCATAGATGCGCTGCAGCATCGGATTGGCTTCGCTTCCGCGCCAGTATGCGGCTGCAGAACGCTCGATCTTGAACGCCTTGATATAGCGAGTGTTCGGCAGGTGCGGTCCGCGGCACAGATCCTTCCACACCACATTGCCGTCACGGTCGACGTTGTCGTAGAAGCTCAGTTCCTTGCCGCTGATTTCGGTGGCGGCTTCTGGATCGAGGTGGGCTTCCTTGTCTTTGATGAGTTCAATCTTGTACGGCTGATCGGACTCTTCTGCCAGAGCCTCCTCTTCGGTCACCACGCGGCGGCGGAAGGACTGGGAGGACTTGATAATGCGCTGCATGCGCTTTTCGATCTCTTTAAGATCGTCAGGAGTGAACGGAGTCTCGACATCGAAATCGTAATAGAAACCGTCTTTGATGACCGGGCCGACGCCGAGCTTGGCATCAGGACGGATCTCCTGCACGGCCTGTGCCATAACGTGGGTTGCGGAGTGACGCATGATGGCCAGGCCATCTTCGCTGTCCAATGCAATCGGTTCCACGACGTCGCCGTCGTGCAGTTCGGTATACAGGTCGCGGGGTTCGCCGTTAAGACGCACTGCGATGATATTCTTGTCTTCCGCGAAGAGCTGGACGCCAGTCTGATCTGCTGCCACCTCCTTCGCTTCGCCGTTGAGTGTAATGGAGATGGTCTGTTCAGCCATGAGTTGTCCTTTGCTATCGGGGTCCGCGGTACTAATGTGCAGGCCTGGACTGTATGTCAACGATGAACAAGATAGGGTTGAGTGCAGACATCGGCACGCTGAAAGAGTGAACAGCATGCTACAGCGCGATTATATTTTAACGGATCGTATTTGATGCTATTCGACGACATGCGCGTACGTGTATTGTGGCGCGCTTCGTGTCGACGTGATCTCCACCTTATCGGATGGCACGATCGACACGGTGGCTCCGTATTTCACTTTCAAACGTGAACCGACGCCTCCAGCGAGATTGACCGCGTTCTGCAGATTGTCGCTGTCTCCAATCGCCCTGATGATGAACGGCGCCTTGATATTCGTACCGTCGCAATCGAGACCGTCCGCCGTATCGCTGATGTATGTACTGGTAATCACGCGAATATCGTTGATTTCAATGACTTCCGCGCCGCTATTGCGTAGTTCCTCAAGTAGGGTGAATAAAATCGACGCGTCAATATCTCGCTTTGATCCTTTGGAAATACGGATGACCACGCCTTCGCCGGATACTGGTAAACGCCCGGAAAGAATGCCATTCGATTCAGCGTTCTGCCTGGCGATTTCCGCTGCCTTCTCGTTCTTGTCGGCGGTATCCTTCAGAGAGTCAAGCTGATTGGATAGTTCGCTTTTACGCTGTTCGAGCTTTTGCACCTGCGTACTCGTTTCGCTAATAAGCTTGGTCAGCTCGTCCTCGCTCATCGTCTCATATGTGGAGGTCGTGTTGTTCAGCTGGATAGCGTAGCTGAAGCCCAGCAACGCGCAAAGCACGGTTACGAGCACGCTTGAATACAGGCGCGCGCGAGTGGCCTTCGCATTCAGCGAAACCCTCTTCGGTTTGCGCCTGACCGCAGGAAACGATCCGGTTTGGGTGCTGTCGTTGTTTTGGTCTTTGACGATCTGCTCGTGGATCTTGGAGAGTACATCCTTGTTGGCATCGTTGCGTCTGTTCATACGCCGTCATCCCTTGAAGATGAAACGTCGGATGGATGACACATTGGTGAAGATTCGAATGCCGAGCACGACGATGACCGCAGTCTGCAGCTGGGAACCGACGCCAAGCTGGTTGCCTAGGAAAACCAACAATGTTGCCGTAATAACATTCGAGAAGAAGGAAATCACGAAGACCTTATCGGAAAAGCTACGCTGAAAATAGGCTCGGGCGGCACCGAGCAGCGCATCGAGCGCCGCCAGCACCATAATCGGCAGATACGGTTGAAGCGCAATGGGAATGTCCGGCCGGACGAACACGCCAATGACCACGCCTATGATAAGTCCCAAGACCGCTGCCATTACTTGACCTTCCTTGCATATGTCACTTCGCCGGTCACCGCCGCGTCCAGCGTAATCGATTTGCTTCTGCTCACCTGCGGATAGATACCGGCTTCTTTGAAATCATCGTACAAACGTTTTTGCGTTTTCTTGCTCACCGCATTGGCAAGCGCACTGGAATTGCCGATCGCCTCGATGCGATAGGGGCTTTGCACGGAATTGACGCCGATAAGGATCGTCGTCCCTGCCGTTCGTATGGAAGTCTGCACACCGAGACGATACCCGTTAATGGCGATCGCCTCCGCACCGGACTGCCAAAGCAGCGAGACAAGCACCTGCAGATCGGAATCCGTGACCACACGGACTTGGCTGCCGTTTTCCCTTGGCAGTGACGAATCCGCGTTGTCTCCGCTCACCGATATTGGATTGGCGATGGTGAGCGTGATGCCTTCGCCTTGCACAGGAAGTACGCCATTGACCATTTCGTCATCCTGTATGGTCTGGTTCAGAGACCAGTTCGACACGGATTTCGATTCCTCCTCAACCCGGGCTCGCAGCGCGTTCACGTCTTTGGTGAGGGTTTCGACGTTTTTCGTTTGATCAGATAACTGACTTGACAGTTGCTTGCGTACTTCCTTACGTGGATCGGTACTCAGCTGTCGGACGAACACGCTTCCCGCCGTGCCTACGGCAATGCAGATAAGGAATACCAAAACCCGGGTGAACCAGACCGAAAACAATGACGGAGTTTTGGTGGCCAACCTCGAGTCCGTGTACATCACGTCCATCGGACGATTGGTCAAATCGTCAATAAGCCGCAATGAGTCATCATCCAGATTCCGCCTTCTGCGCGAAGTGGATGTCACGATATCAGGCTGTACATGATGCGAAGTCAGCCCGGCGAAGGACGCCGAGAAAACGGCGCGCCGCTTCGTAGGCGTATTCTCCGGAGACACCGGGAACGACGCACGTTCCGGAGCATCATGCATCATGTGAGTCAATCCTTATCGTTCTTCAGAAGCTGGATTCCCTGACGTATGTAAATATAGCCGGCAAGCCAGTACAATCCCACACCCCATATGCCGGTGGCGAGACCACACAAATGCAAAGTATCCGTAGCCGAATTAGACCAGATATCTGCGAAAATCAAGGCGACAATGGCAATCATCAGCATGGCGGTGCCTGCTTTTCCAACGAAATGCACCGGCAGCGGACCGTAATCACGCTGCGCCAAAACCAGTACAAGAATCGCCATGATCAAATCTCGCAATCCGACGACGATCAGCATCCACCATGGAATGATGTCAGCGACTCCAAGCGCGAGAATACTGCAGAAAATCAATAATCTGTCTGCAATAGGATCGAGGATCTGCCCGATTTTGCTCACCTGATTGAACGAGCGTGCAATCAGACCATCCAAGCCATCGGACACCGCCGACAGCGCAAGCACAATCAATGCAAGCACCATCTCATGGCGAGAGACCAATACCGAGATGAAGGGAATCGAAATGATTCGCAACAGGCTGATAAGGTTCGGAACCGTGAAATAGATATCCCGCGGTTCCGGACTGTACTGCTTTTTGATAATCAGTTTGCTCATACTTCGAGCAATATTACATTCTCGAGGCCTGCAAGGCGGTGACAATTATGCCACGGGCACCAACTTCATACAACTGGTCCATCAGTTGGTTGACCTTGGCCTTCGGCACAACGACACGCACGGCCGCCCACTGCTTGTCATGAAGCGGGGAAACCGTCGGGCTTTCGAATCCAGGCGTGATGTCCACAGCCGCGGAAACCTTCTCGACTGGAATATCGTAATCCATGAGCACGTAACGCTGAGCAGTGAGCACGCCCTGCAGACGACGGCTAAGAATCGTCAAACGATCATCATCTTCAGCAAGACGCGGGGAACGAATGAGCACAGCTTCAGAATGCAACAGCGGTTCCGCGAAAATACGCAGGCCGGCGTTACGGAGCGTGGTGCCCGTGGATACCACGTCGGCGATCAAATCAGCCACACCGAGTTGCACTGACGATTCGACGGCACCATCAAGGTGTACGGTTTCAGCGTTGATGCCATGCTCAGCCAGATAATCATGAACAAGCTTGTCGAAACTGGTGGCGACACGCTTGCCTTCGATATCTTCGAGCTTGCTAATCGGAGAATCATTGGGGGCTGCAAAACGGAACGTTGAAGCGCCAAAGCCAAGCTCCATATGCTCCTTGGCATCCGTACCGGAGTTGAGCAGCAGATCATGACCGGTAATGCCAACGTCGATGGTGCCTCGGCCAACGTAGACAGCGATATCGAGCGGACGCAGGTAGAACAGCTCCACGTCATTGTCGGGATCCTCTACGACCAGCTGACGCGGATTGCTTCTCAGGCGATAGCCAGCCTCGGCCAGCATGTTCCATGCAGGTTCGGACAGCATGCCCTTGTTGGGCACGGCGATTCTCAGCATTTTCCCTCCCAAAAAGGCCACGCCTCCTATGGCACGGCCAAAAACTCACAGATTCTTGTAGATGTCTTCGAGCGTGATGCCTCGGTCGATCATCATGACCTGCAGATGGTAGATGAGCTGGCTCATCTCTTCCGCAGTACGATCGGCGCCTTCGTACTCAGCTGCGATCCAGGTTTCGCCCGCCTCTTCGACAATCTTCTTGCCGATGAAATGCGTGCCCTTACCCAGTTCGTCAACGGTTAGCGAGCCAGCCTGCTTGGAAGCGGCCTTCTCGCTCAATTCGGCAAAAAGGGATTCAAAAGTCTTCATTATTCGTATCTATCCTCGAAATATTGGTAGGTTCAGGCCTTGAATGCGGCTTCAGCCTTCTCACGGATGGAATCAATGGCTTCCGCAGGATCCTCGGCACCATACACGGCGGAACCTGCGACCAGTACGTCGGCACCGGCCTCGGCTACAATGTGCGCGGTCTTCGGGCTGACACCGCCATCGACCTGAATCTTGGTGTCAAGACCACGGCGGGTGATTTCATCACGCAAGCGACGCACCTTGGCCATCTGGTTATCGAGGAACTTCTGGCCACCGAAGCCGGGCTCGACGGTCATGATAAGAATCATGTCGAATTCGTCGAGAATATCGAAAATCGGCTCGACAGGTTCGGCCGGACGCACCGCGAAGCAAGCCTTGCAACCCATCTCGCGCAGCTGGCGCGCCAGACGCACCGGAGCGTGGGTTGCCCCCATGTGGAAGCTTACGGATGCAGCGCCCAACTTGGCATATTCGGGTGCCCAACGATCCGGGTCCTCGATCATCAGATGCACGTCGACCGGAAGATCGGTGACTTCGCAGATACGAGCCACAATCGGCTCGCCCAAGGTCAGATTCGGAACGAAATGATGATCCATCACGTCGACGTGAACGAGATCTGCATTGGAGATGGCCTTGAGGTCGCGCTCAAGGTTGCAGAAATCAGCGGACAGGATGCTTGGTGCGATTTGAATAGTCATGGCTCTTATTCTATGAAAGGTAATCGACTTGCTGTTATTTGATGCCGGGCTGCTTGTCGGTATTCGAGACAGTTTCGGCATCGTTGGTTTTGATTTCATCAACCGTTTGCTCGGGGAAAGACACCACGGAATCCGAAGAATCCTCCGATTCACCGTTTTCAAGACGCTGCTCGATTTCGGTGACGGTACGAAGCTTCTCCGCCAACAGGTCAGTGTCTTTGCCCATTTGCTGCACGACGATGAATGACACCGCGCCGAGCACGAACACCGCCATGGAGACCCACACATTGATGCGCACGCCCAAGAATTCGTGCGCATAATCGATACGCAGGGATTCAATCCAAGTGCGTCCCAGGGTGTACCACATGATGTACACGGCAAACAGGGAACCTGCCTTGAGTTTCTTCATGGCTTTGGAACCGATGTATACGATAATCGCGGCGCCGATGAGGTTCCAGATCATCTCGTACAAGAACGTCGGATGGAACAGCGTGCCACTCGGGCATGTGGCTCCGTCATAGCACTGTTCGCTATGCCCGATGGCAGTGCCTTCCATGTTGAGTTTCAAACCCCATGGAAGCGTTGTCGGAGCGCCATACAGTTCCTGGTTGAACCAGTTGCCCAAGCGCCCAACAGCCTGCGCTACCAACAGGCCCGGAGCGATGGCGTCAGCCAGCAAGGCCATTGGATAGTGCTTATGACGGCACCATGCCCATGCGGCCAGCGCTCCGAACAGCACGCCGCCCCAGATGCCAAGTCCGCCATTCCAAATGCGGAACATTTCCGCCCAGTCGCCATCCGGTCCGAAGAAACGTTCAGGCGTGGTGATGATGTGATAAAGTCGTGCGCCGATAATGCCCGCAGGCACGCTGACCAGAGTGATATCAAGCACTTGGTCGAAATTGCCACCCAACTTTTTCCAACGTGTGGTGGTTATCCATACTGCAAGGACGATTCCCATCAAAATGCACAACGCATAGATATGAATCGTTACTGGACCGATGGAAAACTGCGAAATCGTTGGCGATGGAATGTATGCAAGTGTCATGGTTTCCTGATGGTAGTCCACGCATCCGATATGGTGCGTGGACCACCGAAATCGTCAGAATGGTTTACTTTGCGACACGCGCGTTATGGACGCCGTCCGCAAGCTCTTCGGCTTTGGCGGCCAACGACTTGAGACCCGTGGCCTCATCGACTGCGTTTTTCCCGGATTCGTCAAGCATGGTGTGCACCAATGCGGATCCGACGATGACGCCATCAGCGTATGAGCCGACTCGCGCGCCTTGTTCGGCGGTGGAAACGCCGATGCCAACGCAGACGTTCTTCGCGCCGGCATTGCGCGTGCGTGCCACCAACTCTTCCGGAGAAGCATCGATGGTGGAACGTTCGCCAGTGACGCCCATACGGGCTGCCGCATAGACGAAGCCGCGAGCGTTGCCTGCCACGACCTTCAAACGGCTGTCGGTGGAGTCCGGGGACACGAGGAAGATTCGGTCAAGTCCATGACGGTCCGAAGCTTCGATCCATTCACCTGCCTCGTCTGGAATGAGATCCGGAGTAATCAGGCCGGCGCCACCGGCATTTTCAAAATTGCGTGCGAAACGTTCCACGCCGTAATGGTAGATGAGGTTCCAATAGCTCATCACCAGAGGGACTCCCCCGGCGTTGGCCACGGTTTCGACGGCTTTGAACACGTTCGCGATTTTCTCGCCGTTGTCAATGGCGATCTGCGAAGCCGCTTGGATGACGGGACCATCCATAACCGGATCGGAATACGGCAGACCAATCTCGACGGCATCGACGCCATGCTCAACCATGGTGCGGAATGCTTTCAACGAATAGTCAGAATCAGGGAATCCATATGGAAGATAACCGATGAATGCAGGCTTGTTCGCCGCTTTGAATTCATCGAACATGGCTTCCGTCGGACTCGGCTTATGGCTGATGCCGAGAGGCTGCCCGGACGGCGTGGTTACTGTTGCGTTCGTCATAATGGATACTCCTTCTTTCACTCGCCGTCCGCGTTATTGCCCTGGGCTCCATTGGCTTCGAGCGCTTTGGCTTGCTCGTCGGTCAGATAACCGAACCATTTGCCGGCAGTGTTCATATCCTTGTCCCCACGACCGGAAATGTTGATGATCATGACCGGATGCTCATATCCCTTGGCCTTGAGATCCTCAGCCGCATTGTATGCGCCTGCAACGGCATGGGAACTTTCGATCGCCGGAATAATGCCTTCGGTCTCGCAGAGATCCTTGAAAGCGCTCATGGCTTCCTCATCGGTCGCCCAAGAATAATTGACACGTCCGATTTCCTTGAGCCATGCGTGCTCCGGGCCCACAGAGGCGTAGTCCAAACCAGCGGAGATGGAATACGTATCGAGGGTCTGGCCTTCGGAATTCTCAAGAAGATAGCTCTTGGCACCTTGGAACATACCCAGTTCACCGGTTCCCGGTGCGAAGCGAATGGCATGGCGTCCGGATTCCGGACCATTGCCGCCTGCCTCATAGCCGTACAGGTTCACGCGTTCGTCATCAAGGAACGCATTCATGATGCCGATGGCATTGGAACCGCCACCGACGCATGCACAAACCGCATCCGGGTGATCGATACCATACCAATCCTGAAGCTGCTGCTTAGCTTCCTCGCCGATGATCTTCTGGAAATCGCGCACCATAGCCGGGAATGGATGCGGACCGGCAACAGTGCCCAGCAGGTAGTGAGTGTCTTTTACATTGGTAACCCAGTCACGAAGAGCCTCGTTGATGGCGTCCTTAAGGATGTGATCGCCCAAGGTGACTTCCACGACTTCCGCACCAAGCATGCGCATACGTGCAACGTTCAGGGCCTGACGACGCGCATCGATTTGGCCCATGTAGATACGGCACTTCAGTCCAAGCATGGCGCACACCGTAGCGGTGGCGACACCGTGCTGACCTGCACCGGTTTCAGCAATGACCCGAGTCTTGCCCATGCGCTTGACCAGCAGGGCCTGACCGAGTGCATTGTTGATCTTGTGCGCGCCAGTGTGGTTTAAATCCTCACGCTTGAGGAACACGCGGGCGTCAAGACCAGTCTTTTCCCTCAGACGCTCGGCAAAGCGCGGCGCATCGGTCAACGGTGACGGACGACCGACATACTGCTGGTTCAATCGAGCCAGTTCCTTATGAAATTCCGGATCAGCCTTGGCTTCCTCGTAGACACGTTCAAGCTCGTCAAGCGCTGTAATCAGCGCTTCCGGCACATAGCGTCCACCGAACTGACCGAAATACGGTCCTTCATGACTTGCCAACGGGGTTTGTTCGGATGCTTTCACTCTTGCTCCTGCCTTTACTAGTCGCTCCACAGCCTGTTCATGGTTGGATGCGGTTGCGACACCTTCGCCAACCAGCACCGCGTCGGCTCCGGCGCGGGCATAATCCTCAAGTTCCACCGATCCGAACACTCCAGATTCCGCTACGCGGATCACATCGTCCGGCAAATCGGCGGCAAGCTCGTTGTATTTGTTCACATCGACCTTGAGATCCTTGAGATTTCGTGCATTGATGCCGATGACTCGCGCTCCGGCATTGATCGCGCGCTGAATCTCCTCGCGAGTGTGCGTTTCGACCAGCACCGTCATATTGAGGCTATGCGCCAGTTCAAGCAAAGACTTGAGCTTGTCGTCATCCAACGCGGCAACAATCAGCAGCACCAAATCGGCGCCATGCGCCCGTGCCTCCCAAATCTGGTATTCCGTGACAATGAAATCCTTGCGCAACACTGGAATTTTCACGGCTGCACGGACCTTATCGAAATCATCAAGCGATCCAAGGAATCGACGACCTTCGGTCAGCACGGAAATCGCGCTGGCACCTCCTTTTTCGTATTCCCTGGCCAATGCGGCAGGATCAGGAATGTCGCTAAGGTGCCCTTTCGATGGCGAAGCCCTTTTAATCTCCGCGATCACCGGAATGCCATCCGCTTTTTTCAGCCACTGTCGCGCATCAATAGGGGCCGGCGCTTCGAATGTCTGACGCTTCACCTCATCAAGGGAAATGTTCTGTTCACGTGCTCGTTGGTCTTCGACAGCTCCCGCCACCAGTTCATCGAGTACAGACATGGTGTTCCTTTCAGCATTTTACTCGATTGGTTAGCTTGATTTGACTCACAACTGGCGAAGCTGCGAGGCGATCTGCACCGCTTCGACGCTGGCCTCGGCCTTGTTGCGAGTCTCCTGCCACTCACTGGCCGGCACGGAATCAAGTACGATTCCGGCTCCGGCCTGCACGCTCGCTTCATGGTCGCGGATGAATGCCGTTCGAATGGCGATTGCCATATCGAGGTTGCCTGAAAAATCGAAATAGCCGACAGTGCCGCCATAAATGCCACGATCTGCGGGCTCAAGCTCGTCGATGATTTCAATGGCACGTGGTTTTGGCGCACCGGAAAGCGTCCCGGCTGGGAATGCCGACGTGAACACATCGAACGACGTCATGTCGGGGTTAACTCGCCCGGTAACGGTCGAACAGATGTGCATAATGTGGCTGAATCGTTTGATATCCATCAAGGATACGACTTCCACGCTTTCCGGAAGACATACACGGCTCAGATCATTGCGGGAAAGATCAACGAGCATGATGTGTTCGCTACGTTCTTTTGGATCGGCAAGCAGATCCTTGGCAAGTTGCTCGTCTTCCTCAATAGTGGTGCCACGAGGCCTCGAACCGGCAATCGGGAAGGTCATGGCATGGCCATTGTCCACTTTGATCAGCGTTTCCGGGCTGGATCCAATAACGTTGAAGTCACGCCCCTGCGCATCGGTCAACGACATGAAATACATGTATGGGCTGGGGTTGAGCGTACGAAGCACGCGGTACACGTCGAATGGATCGGCTGGCGAATCAATGTCAAGACGCTGGGAAATGACCACCTGGAACACGTCACCATCGATGATGTGCTGCTTGGCGATTTCAACGGAACGCTCATAATCGCTCTTCTCCGTACGGAAACGAAGCTCGGGCTGGCTAATGGTCTCATCCAACACATTGACGCGAGCTTCACCTTCGACAGGCGTGGCGGCCTTACGCTGCATATCATCCAATCGCGCCACCGCCTCGTCGTATGCCGCATCGGCACGGGTGGATCGATCGTCTACGTTCACCGCATTGGCGATCATCCATACCGATCCGGACACATGGTCGACCACAGCAATATCCGTGGCCAATGCCAGAACTGTTTCCGGCTGCCCGGTCTCGTTCGGCGCCTCGGCACGCAAGGTCGGTTCCCAATGGCGAATCGCATCCCAACCGACGGTACCGACCAGACCACTGGTCAGGTTCGGCAGTCCTTCGACATGCGGCGCTTTCAGTGTTTTCAGCGCAGCATGCGCGACTTCCATCACATCGCCTTCGGTAGGCACGCCTGCGGGAACCTGACCCAACCAATCGGCCTTGCCGTTGTTGGAACGCAACTGAGCCATGGAATTCACACCGATGAAGCTGTATCTGTTCCACGTGCCGCCAAATTCCGCGGATTCAAGAATGAATGTGCCGGAACGTCCTGCAGCAAGGCGTTCATAGAATCCGACAGGAGTCAACGAATCAGCCAGAAGTCGGCGCACAATCGGAATCACACGATATCCCTGATCAGCCAATTCGTGGAATTGTTCGCGACTCGGCCAGGTGGCGCCCCACTTGAGTGCTTGTACGCTGCATTCACTCATCGCTGGCCCTCCTGTTCCTTGGTACGGTATCCTACGACCACGGGCAGTTGCCCGCCTTCTTCGAAGCAGGATCGTTTGCCGGTATGGCAGGCCGCTCCCACTTGATCGACTTCAACCAGAATGGCATCCCCATCGCAATCCAGTGCGAAGGACTTCACATACTGGGCATGTCCGGAAGTGTCTCCCTTGCGCCAGTACTCCTGCCTGGACCTCGACCAGAACGTGACGCGACCAGTCATCAGGGTGCGTCGTATGGCTTCGTCGTTCATGTAGCCGACCATCAGCACTTCTTTGGTGTCGAATTGCTGGATGACGGCTGCCACCAGTCCTTTATCGTCCCTCTTGAGACGTTCTGCGATTCGTGGGTCAAGAATAGTGCTGTTGTCGTATGCTTCGTTGGTCATGATGGTGTTATTGATTTGTTTCTTCGATTATTGATTACGTTATTCGCCTGTTTTGCGGTTTTCGGCTTTCATCGCACGGTATAGCCGGCGGCCTTGATGGCATCCTTGACTTCGCCGATGGTGACTTTGCCGTAATGGAAGATCGACGCGGCCAACACGGCATCCGCTCCGGCTTCGATCGCCGGGGGGAAATCGGCAGCCTTGCCCGCACCTCCGGAAGCGATGATCGGAATCTTCACTTCCTTACGCACGGCTTTAATCATTTCCAAGTCAAAACCCTGTTGGGTACCATCCGCGTCCATGGAATTCAGCAGGATCTCCCCCGCGCCCAACTCCTGAGCACGCTTGACCCACCAGATAGCGTCAATGCCGGTGGATTTGCGGCCTCCCATGGTGGTTACTTCAAAGCCCGACTGAGTGTGTCGCTCGCCCTGCTCACGGCGTGCATCGACGGATAATACGAGCACTTGGTTGCCGAATCGTTCTGCGACACGGCCAATCAGCGTCGGATCATTGATGGCCGCAGTGTTGACTCCTACCTTGTCAGCTCCGCAACGCAGCAGAGAATCCACATCTTCAGGGGCACGTACGCCTCCACCCACGGTCAATGGGATGAAAATCTGTTCGGCAGTTCGACTCACCACATCGACCATGGTCTGCCGATGCGAGCTCGAAGCGGTCACATCGAGGAAAGTCAGTTCGTCGGCACCCTGACGGTAGTATTCCGCGGCAAGTTCAACCGGATCGCCGGCATCGCGAAGATTCTCGAAATGCACGCCCTTGACTACTCGTCCCGCATCAACATCAAGACATGGAATGACTCGGACTGCCAGTGACATGCTGTTTTACTCCTTCGCGCATAATCATGTGTGCAACGAATGCAAGAGTAACCGTTTTACGTTACGCATGTTCGTCGGAAGTCCGAGTAGCGGACAGAACAAGCATCTTTCCTTGAAATCTAATCTTGTTCCTTAGCTGCGAGCTGCCCGCATGCACCATCGATATCCTGCCCGCGCGTGTCTCGCAACGTCGCAGTAATGCCTGCTTTATGAAGGATATCAAGGAACTGCTGTTCATCCTCAGGCTTCGAAGCGGTCCATTTCGATCCTTCGATGGGATTGAGCGGAATCGGATTGACATGAGCCCAATTGTCACCATAATGGTTCAATCGCTTAGCAAGTAATTTGGCATGCTCGGCTTGATCATTGATACCGCGCATCAGAGCATATTCGATGCTTACGCGACGTTTCGAAGCCAAGTAATAGTCATGTGCCGCATCAAGCACCTGCGTAGTATTGAAACGCTTGTTCATTGGAACGAGCTCGTCTCGCAACTCATCGCTCGGAGCGTGCAAGGACACGGCCAAACGCACCGGAATGCCTTCTGCCGTGAGTTTCTTGATACCTGGTACCACACCGACCGTGGAGACGGTGATGTTGCGTGCCGAAATGCCGAAACCTTCAGGTGGCATGGCGCTGATTTGGCGTACAGCGCTCAATACGGACTTGTAATTGCCCATAGGTTCGCCCATGCCCATGAACACGATGTTGCTCAGGCGCCCGAGACCACCAGCGACTTCGCCGTCGTGCATGGCTTTCGCGGCCACACGAACCTGTTCCAGAATCTCGCCTGCCGACATGTTTCTCGTCAGACCCAATTGACCTGTGGCACAGAACGGGCAGCCCATTCCACAGCCTACCTGGCTGGAAATGCATAAGGTGGTGCGGGTGGGATACCGCATGAGCACGGACTCAATAAGAGAACCGTCGAACAGACGCCATAGCGTTTTGATAGTAGTGCCCTCATCGGCCACTTGACGGGTCACTTCGGTAATGAGCGTTGGGAAAAACGCCTCTGCGGCTTCGGCTCGTTTCGCTGCAGGAAAGTCAGAGAACTCTTCGGCAGCGACGTCGAAATGCCCATAGTAATGATTGGCAAGCTGCTTGACTCTGAATTTCGGAAGTCCAAGATCCTTGGCTTTCGCGATACGTTCGTCTTCAGTCATATCAGCAAAATGCAGCGGCGGCTTGCCTCGACGCGCATGATCTTTGGAAAGCACGTCGCGGAAGGCACCGGTAGTGCCTCCTGGAGTAATACCGGTTTCCGGCAAATCCTTCGTGGAATTCACGGAGTCGCTCATGCTTGTGTTTGCCTTTCTCACATTCCAGTTGCCCACAGCAGCACGCACACGAACGGCGCGCACAGCAGAATGGAATCCACACGATCCATCACGCCACCGTGTCCCTTAAGCAGGTGTCCCATGTCCTTGATGCCGATATCTCGCTTCAACATGGATGCGCACAAATCGCCAAACGTTCCGGCGATGCCGATCATGAAACCGGCCACGACAGGAACCCACCAGCGGGAAATCCACACATCCGACCCGTACGTGCAGAACATCACGGCAAAAGATCCGATCATGGAGAACAGAATGGAACCTGCAAGACCCTCCCACGATTTCTTCGGCGAAATGCGGGGGCTTAGCTTGTGCTTGCCCAGCCATGCCCCGGCGAACAAACCACCGGTATCGCTCAACGCGGGCATGAATACCATCATAATAGCATGCGCGACGGGATGATCATTGAATGTCAACGGCATGATGAGGCAGGAAGCCAGAAGCGGAATGTACAGCACGGTGAACATGGAGACCGCGACATGGCTCAGCCTGCTATGGCTTACCTCTCCCTGCTCATGGTTGAAGGAGGATTCAAGTCTTGCGCCTGCATCGGTGTGGGAAAGCTTATCCGCCACGGCCAGAGAGATGCGGCTGCCGAACGTCACTTTAGCGCTGGCGGCGATCGCTACGACCACCAAAGACACCAGCACGCATACCGTCATGGCGACGATATGACGTTCGCTGTAATAGGTGGACAGCAACGTCGCCGCCGAACATACCCACAACACCGCCACGGGAATATGAAGTCCCGCAGTGGCGAAATCGACGCGCAGCTCCCAAAGGGCAAGCACCATGAACAGCACAACCAGATAGACGAACAAGTCAATGCTGATCAGCAGACACGCCAAGATGAGGATGACGAGCACCGCCCCTGTGGCGATGGCCTGCGGCATATTACGCCCCGTCTTCTTGTTGATGGCGTTGATGGCCTCTTCGGTTTCTTTTTCGAGCTGTTCCTGATGTTCCATCATGTTCCCTGTCTGGCTGTGCGTCGATTCTTTTCAGGAGATGAAGGTCTCTCAGACCTCCATGATCTCCTTCTGCTTGGCTTCGAGCAGGGTATCAAGTTCATCAGTGGTCTGCTTGGTGATCTTGTCGAGCTCCTTGAGCAGACGATCGCCCTCGTCCTCACCCATCTCGCCGTCCTTGATGGCCTTGTCAAGGGATTCCTTGGCCTTGCGTCGGATGTTGCGCACTGCGACCTTGCCATCTTCCGCCTTGCCCTTGGCGAGTTTGACATATTCCTTGCGACGTTCCTCGGTCAGCTCCGGCATGGTCAGGCGAATGACGTTGCCGTCGCGACGCGGGCTGGCGCCCAGATCGGAATCACGCAACGCCTTCTCGACGGCATTGGCCTGGGACGCGTCAAACGGAGTGACGGACAGGGTACGCGGTTCCGGCACGCCGATGGTGGCGACGGCCTTCAGCGGGGTCGGAGCTCCATAATAATCAACGGTGATACCGTTGAGCAGCGCCGGATTCGCGCGGCCGGTACGAATGCCGGAGAAGTTCTCCTTGGTGGATTCCACGGACTTGGCCATCTGTGCCTTGGCCTGTTCGACAATAGTTGCCATTTGTACTCCTTGTTGTTGGTTGTTTGATCGATATTCGACGTTGAATGTCGTTATTCAGCGAGTGTGGACTCCGCGGTGGAAACCATAGTTCCGATTTCCTCACCGAGAAGGGCGCGGGTCACATTGCCATTGCCTTCGAGCCCGAAAACACGGATGCGCTGCTTGTTGTCGCGGGCCATGGAAAGCGCGGATGCATCCATAACGGCGAGATTGTCGACGAGGGCACGATTATAGCTCAATGTGGCGAAACGCTTGGCGTTCTCGTCCTTACGAGGATCGGCGGTATAAACGCCGTCCACGCCGTTCTTGCCCATCAGCACCTCATCGCAATGGATTTCCAAAGAACGCTGAATGGACACAGTGTCAGTGGAGAAATACGGCATACCGGCACCAGCGCCGAAAATCACGACACGGCCCTTCTCCAGATGACGAATGGCCTTGAGCGGAATGTACGGCTCGGCGACCTGACCCATGGTGATGGCGGTCTGCACGCGCGTGGCCTGTCCCTCCTGCTCCAAGAAGTCCTGCAGAGCGAGGCAATTCATCACCGTGCCCAGCATGCCCATATAATCGCCGCGGGAGCGGTCGATTCCAGCCTGTTGAAGTTCCGCGCCGCGGAAGAAGTTGCCGCCTCCGACGACGATGGCGACCTGAACGCCCTGCTGCACCGCGGGAACGATTTCCTCAGCGATACGGCGGATGACGGACGTGTCAATGCCGACTTTGCCGCCGCCAAACGCCTCTCCGGATAGTTTGAGCAGCACTCTGCGTGGATTATCACCAGTGTTTTCGCCAGTCATGAAAAGCCTTTCTTGCCCGAGAACTCACGAAATTTACCGCTCTCAAGAGTATCGGCAAACACAGACACCACACCGCAACGACACAGCGTCGAGAAGAAAACAAAGTTGGCCATCACCCTGTGGATGATGGCCAACCTCATGGAATCTCTAGCGTCTAACGCACGGATTCACCATTGAAGCCGAATTCACTCAGCCTCGCCCTTGCCGACCTCGACACGAGCGAAAGCCACGGCTGCGCCGCCGACTTCCTTGAACAGGTCGCCAACGGTCTTGGACGGATCCTTGACATAGGACTGCTCGAGCAGGACGTTCTCCTTGTAGAAGGCATTGAGACGGCCTTCCACGATCTTCGGAACGATCTTCTCCGGCTTGCCTTCGGCCAAGGACTTCTCGGTGGCCACGCGGCGCTCGGACTCGACCACATCGGCCGGAACGTCCTCGCGGGTCAGCCACTGGGCACCCATTGCGGAAATCTGCAGAGCGGCTTCGTGAGCCACAGCAGCGCCGGCCTCATCGGTGGCGATCATGGCCACGATGCTCGGCGGCATCTCAGCGGACTTCTTGTGGGCGTAGATCTCAACGTGTGGACCCTCGACCTTGGCGAACTGGCCGACCTTGACGTGCTCACCGAACAGAGCGGCCGCCTCTTCGACGGCTTCCTTCACGGTGGCTTCGCCGGAAGCGGCTGCCAGCACTTCGTCCACAGAAGCGGCCTCGGCTTTGACGGCGTCTTCGAGCACGCTGTCAGCGAACTCCACGAACTTCGGAGTCTTGGCCACGAAGTCGGTCTCGGAATTCAGTTCGACGGCGTAACCGGTCTGGCCATTGGCGGATTCCACGACCTGGGAGGCGATGGTGCCTTCCTGAGCCTTGCGACCTTCGCGCTTGCCAGCGGCCTGGATGCCCTTGGCGCGGATGATTTCCTTGGCGCGAGCCACGTCACCCTCAGCCTCGGTCAGAGCCTTCTTAACGTCCATCATGCCGGCGCCAGTTTCCTCGCGCACCTGCTTGATCAGAGCTGCAGTGATTGCTGCCATTGATTTGTCTCCTCTGAAAAATAGTGATGCCCCATATGATGGGAGGCACAACACCTCCCATCATAGTGGATATTTTCACTCAGCCTTGGCTTCAGCTTCGGCTTCGGCTTCAGCCGGTGCATCGGCGGCCGGAGCGCCCTCAGTGAGGAGCTCCTTCTCCCAAGCGGCCATCGGCTGCTCGGTCTCGCCCTCAGCCTTAGCGGCCTTGCCGGAACGCTCCAGCAGGCCTTCGGCCACTGCGTCAGCCATGAGGCTGGTCAGCAGTTCGATGCCGCGGATGGCGTCATCGTTGGCTGCGATCGGGTACTCGACGGACTCCGGATCAGCGTTGGTGTCGACGATGGCAACGACCGGAATGCCCAGCTTGTGAGCTTCCTCAACGGCCAAAGCTTCCTTGTTAACGTCAACCACGAACATGGCGGACGGAGTACGGTTCATGTTGCGGATACCGCCCAGCTGCTTAGCCAGCTTGTCCTTCTCGCGCTCGAGAAGCAGCAGTTCCTTCTTGGTCAGACCGGAACCACGCACGTCGGTGAAGTCCATCTCTTCGAGTTCCTTGAGACGGGAGACGCGCTTGGACACGGTCTGGAAGTTGGTCAGCATACCGCCGAGCCAACGCTCGGAAACGTACGGCATGTTCACGCGGACAGCCTGATTGGAAACGGCTTCCTGAGCCTGCTTCTTGGTGCCGACGAACAGCACGGTGCCGTTGTGAGCGACGGTAGCCTTGATGAAGTCGTAGGCCTTGTCGATCATGTCGAGCGACTTGAACAGGTTGATGATGTGGATGCCGTTGCGCTGGGTGAGGATGAACTGCTTCATCTTCGGATTCCAACGACGGGTCTGGTGGCCGAAGTGCAGGCCTGCCTTCAGCATGTCGCTCATATTGATCTGAGCCATGGTATTACTACCTCTTTCTGTCGGTTCTTGCCTGGTCATGCGTTCCTGCGTGCAGCCAAAGCCTTGCGGCGTCGGCCGACCGACACAGGTCGTCGCGAACATGACGCGAATTGGTTGTATGCCGGTTGACAATATTGGGTGGCTCAGGACTTTCACGACAAAGCCCTTCGCCGGATGGCACACAAGGCATAAAATACCATGGGGTCACGTCTTTTCGCAAAGACGTGACCCCAAGTCGTCATATCGGTGAGATGCGAACAATCACTTGTGGTGATTGCGCATGTAGCGCATCGCCTCTCGGCGTTCCTCTTTCTCCAAACGATCAAGATAGACATGACCGTTCAAGTGATCGGTTTCATGCTGCAACATGCGGCCCATAATGCCACGACCTTCCAGCACGACCGTCTTGCCTTCCAAATCGATGCCACGCACACGAGCGTAATCGGCGCGACGGGTCTTGTACCACAATCCCGGCACAGACAGGCATCCCTCATCTCCGTATTGTTCACCGCAGGTCTCTTCGAGGACAGGGTTGAGCACATACCCGATCTTGCCGTTGATGTTATAGGAAAATGCCCTCAGATTCACGCCAATCTGATTAGCTGACAAGCCAGCCCTTCCTGGATCGTCAACGGTATCAAGCAGATCCTGTACCAGATGACGCACGGCCGGCGTAATTTCCTTGATAGGATCACAGGGGGTACGTAGCACCGGATCAGGTACGACTCGAATCTCACGAATTGCCAAGATTATCGCTCCTCGTTCATGGTTGTTTCCTCAGTTTCCGATGAGTCTTCCGGCGTTTGGAACTCGCCGGCGTCTTCGGTCTGCTTCTTAATTTTCTCCTGCATGGTATCAAATGCCTGCCGAACCTTCGGACTTACGGATTCGGAAGCCTGACGCATGGATTCGGAAGCCTGCTTGACCGTTTCGGTGGTTCGGTCAAGAATCTGCACCGTCTTTGGCAGCGGTTTGTTGGATGGCTTCGGCGCATACAGCACATTGTCGATGACATTTTCGTACCGCTTAAGCACCTTCGGCCTGACAACTTTCAGGCTCGCCGTCAGAGTGCCCTTCTCCTGGCTGAACTCCTCGTCGAGGATTTCGAACTTGCGAACGGATTCAGCACGAGAGACATTCGCATTCGCCTTTTCGACATACTGCTGAATGAATGCGCGCACGGCATCGTTCTTCGCGATCTGCTCCATGGGCATGTTGCTATCAAGTCCCTGCTGTGCAAGCCAGGAACGAACCATCTCCTGATCAAGCTCAATCAAAGCTCCGATGAACGGCTTGCCATCACCGACCACCACACCATGCGACACGATCGGGCAAGTGTTGATGACATCTTCCATAGGTGCCGGACTGACGTTCTTACCGCCGGCCGTAATGATGATATCCTTCTTGCGACCCGTAATGTACACGAATCCGTCGTCGTCGATGGTTCCCAAATCGCCGGTCTTCAGCCAGCCATCAGCCATCCTGACATCGGCTGTCAGCTCCGGCTTCTTGTAGTAGCCAAGGAACACGTTGGGGCCCATCACCTGCAGTTCGCCGTCGTCATCGGTGCGCACGCCCATGCCCGGCCCGGGCTTGCCTACGGAACCGACGCGGTTGGCGTCCTGCCAGTTGACAATCATGGGAGCGGCGGTTTCCGTCATGCCATAGCCCTGAATGAAGGTAATGCCATCCATACCGTTGAAGAAATGGGCGAGATCGACGTTCAAAGGAGCGCCGCCACAAGCCAGATATCTCATGTTCGGACCCAAAGCAGAACGAATGGATTTGCCTACGACAGACATAAAGAACGAATGTTCGGCACGAGCCACAATGGAATGGCGTCCGGTTTCCTGCTCGTCCTTCGACCATTGCACAAAATGATCGAAAGCCTTGGCGAACACTCTTCCACGAATACCCGCTCCGGCCTTTTGCGAAGCCGCGTTATACACTTTCTCGAACACACGGGGAACTCCCAGCAGATAGGTCGGCTTGAAGCTACGCAGATCGGCAAGCAGATGCTTGGCTCCGGGCAGATAGCCGACCACCCCCTGCCCGCCAATCGCAACATACTGAATATAGCGAGCGAAGCAGTGCGCCAACGGCAGGAACAACATCAGACGATTCGGCTGATATAGCATTTCATCGAGAATGATGTAGCCGTTCAGCACGATATGCGTGAAATTCCGGTGAGACAGCATCGCTCCCTTGGGCTTGCCAGTGGAACCAGACGTGTACACAATGGTGAGCATGTCATCGGCCTTGACCCTGGAAATCACCTGATCGAGCGTGTCCTCGCCGACACCTTCTCCAAAATCAGCAACGGCATCAAGACCATCCGCCTTGAAGTTGAAGACGTAGCGCAGGCTGCTGTGCTCATCGCGAATCTGTTCAAGCGTTTGTGTATGCGCGAAATCACCGGCAAAGGCGATGATCGGATCCACCTCTTCGATGATGGACGCGGCCTGCCTGGCGGAATCGGTTTCATACACGGGCACGCTTACCGCGCCGATTGCGGCGCAGGCAAAATCGATGACTCCCCATTCGTAGCAGGTAGGCGAATAGATGACTACCATGCTTCCGGCCTTGACCCCTAGGCCAAGAAGACCTTTCGCAACCGCGCGCACACGCTCAAGCATCTCCCCCGCCGTAACGTCATGCCATCGACGAGTCCCGTCGTCCTGCCATTGGGCGATGAGATCATCAGGATCACGTTTAGCGCGTCTGGAGAGCAGTGCGAAAACGGTATCCTCATCCGTAGTGCTATACGCAGGTTCCGGTACAAATTCTCTCAACATGAGTCCCTATAGTAGTTGCAGTATGCTCAAGGCACGCTGAAAACCCTTGAAAACGGCTGAATTCAGCCAATTCCAAGGGTTTTGAATGGTTACTTGTTATACGTCACACGCCGAAATCAGCGACTTCGCACTTCCAAGCAGATCCCTTGAGGACGCACTTCAAATTGCTGCACAGCCTTCGTCCTCCAATGCCCATCAGCACGGTGCTTTCGAAGCATGTCGGAGAGACCAACCAGCTGTCAACGTAATATACGGTGATCGGAAGCAGACCCAACTGCGCGTATATCCTCACATCCTTCTTCATCTGTGCTGCGATCTGAGCGGAGGCATTTCTCAGCTTTCTCATGCAGGCCTCGCTCAATACCCTTTCCACGCGTGCTTCTTTCTGCCTGCCACGGAAGATATCGACAACATTGCAGATCAACTGCGCCGCGAACATGTTCATGGAGTAGGCAAATTCAGCATCGCACGGCCCAGGCATTATCTGGATGTAATGGAATGGTATTTTCCTGCCGAAAAGATCTGAATTAAGAAACCCATCATACGAGGGAAGCGTTTTATCGTAATCGAAAACCGGCTTTCTGCCAAGCTCAAGAGATATCCTTTCCCACTCTGTCAGGTTTTCTCCCTCGCGTTTCTTCCCACTTTTATCAGCGCGCTTCGCATTGGCCGCTGATCCCTGGTCAGAAGGTGGAACCTCCGAGAAGGGCTCGTTAGCCTCCGGCGGCGGAACATCATTTTCACATGAATCATCCATGATGAATCCCTTTCTTATTCGCCCGACTCATCGTTGAGAGGGGGTGTAAGAACCATTAAGGCACAAAAGCCATCCCCCGTCAAGTTGACATTTGATTCTTGTGGATAAGTGGATAACTTCAGATATTTCAAACACTTTAGAACACCCTAAAGATAAATTTTATACCCCTAAAACATTACAAAAAAGGTGGCATATCGTTGAAAAAGCAAAGAGAATCCTTCTTTGGCGAAAAACCCTAAGTTCGTCTCAAAAACGCTTAGTAAAAATGAACGGCATTAGCCTTCACTGAAAGATAATGATCATGTTTGTTCGTATATGCTCACATAAAGTTATGTTACCGGGCATACACTCCTCTAAGTGCGCTCAAGAAAAATAAAAAAAATTGGCTCTGCGGCATTCGCCGCAGAGCCGTCTGAGAATGGGCTCCCCCACCTGGACTCGAAAGATCTCATGCTGCTTATGTTGCTTCTTTGGTGGATGTCACTGGCTCCCAAGACGAATGAAGTACCAGGAAAGACCATATAACAGAACGCTTTTGCATCCTGGTTAAACCGGAAGGGAACGGACGAAGACGTCTGACCAAGTTCCTTTCCGGTTTTTCTGTTCTAGATGCCGTTTCAGGTGCATGTTAAGGTTCCAAAAAAACGCTATATATATATAGGTCTGACCGGTTTTGCCGAATCAACTGTCATGCGCTATCTTTTTTGCATCGAGGGGGGCTTCGTCTCCCGGAGATGCATATGCTCTTTCAATGGCGGCGACGCTCGTGCCCTCATTGCCTTGCAATCCTCCCCGAATCGGGCGTCCCTGCCGACGCTGACGCGTGGAAGGACCTGATATGACGGACCCAGATCTGGAAGTCACAAGGATAAGAAGATTCGGAACGATCGTTGCGCGGAAACGATCCGACGGGTCGATCAGCGCATGGCTTGCACGCTATTCGTCACCCGTGGATGGACGTCGGGTACAACGGTCATTTGAAAGTGTGCGGGATGCTGAGTCATGGCTTGCCGGCGAACATGAGCTGGTCGAAATGCACCGTCGTGGTTTAAAACAGTGGGTTCATCCGACCGACAGGGATCGTCGGGAAAAAGCGGGATCGATGACATTCGATGAACTTGCCGACTGGTATGTGGATACGCATCGCAAGCCGGATGGCACCGCGCTGCGTGGCGCGGCGAGACGTAATCTGCGGACGGACGTGGGTCATTTAAAAGACGTGTTCGGCGGCATGACGGTCAAGCAAATCACTCCGGACGTGATTTCCAAATGGTACTTCGGCGAGCATGAGGAAGGCGAGTGGGTGTTCCCCCGCATGTGCCAGAGACTGAAAGCCATCATGAATCTCGCATGCTCGGACAAGTTCGGTACAGGAATGCCATTGCTGGCGTCGAATCCGTTCACCCTACCGATTCCACCTGATCCGGAACCCAAATCGTGGGAGGTGCCGCCATTGACGGGCACGCAACTGGCCGCCCTATACGAGTCGATGCCGGAATACGACCGGCTAAGTGTCCTCTTGGCCGCATGGGCCGGTGGCATGAGAATCGGCGAGGCATGCGCGTTGCGCGTATCCGATTTCAATCTTGAAGCCCGAACCATGATGGTGAATCATTCGGTCTGCCGTGGGGAACACGATCTGGGAGAATTAAGATTAGGGCCGACCAAGTCGAAGCATTCCAAACGCGTGTGCCCGTTGCCTGACCTGCTGGTGCCATTGGTCCGCGAGCATATCGCCAATCGAAAAGACGAATCCAGCCCGTATTTATTCCAGTCCCGTCGGGGAAAGGGACCACTCGCCCCGACGACTCTGGGCAATCATTTCCGTCAAGCGCGCGAACAGGCGGGATGCACGACAGCGACGTTCCGTACGTTGCGTGTCACTCATGCGACCCTGCTCATGCAGGCCGGCGGCACGATCCGTGAAACGATGGACAACATCGGAGACTCCACCCAAGAGGTCGTGATGCGTCATTACACAAGGACAGTGCAGGAACATCAACGTCAGGTAGTGAATCGCATGGCAGTGGGTATGACATCGGAAAGCAAGACCCTGCAGCATATCCTCGGCGTGCAATACGCCGTTCCGACTCCGGTTCCGGAGGCCCGACTGTTGGATCTGGACGCGAAACTCTCCCTGATCATCAAAGCCCTACAACAGATAAGTGTGAACGACTAATAACAAACAATTCCAGCGTGACCAACATGAAACCGTAATCCACGCAACAGGAGGATAGGCAAATGACGGACACGATCATGCTCGAAGCGCCCGCAAGAGGAGGGAGGATATCGGACCTAGCGGACGGTCAAGGAAGAATCCTACGACTACACGACATCACGGCATCATCCCTCGGCCACACCTCCCATGCCAACCCGGACCGCAAGCCCATCAACGTGGCCAACCAAACCGAAAGCCCAACGCGTACAGGCGGGAGAGTCACGATCGAACGGAAGCCCGATGAAGGTGACGGACCGGCCGTGATCCACCGCCTCAACGACGAGCGTGACCAACGGTGGCAAAACCTGATAGCCGGCTTTCTCGTTCATGCGAGCCGCGGCGTCGTTCGTCACGATGGACAACACGAGTACACAGCCGTGCTGTGCGGCCCACAAGCCGCAATGCCGTTTGATCTCGGCACCGACACCCATACGCCGACACTCGGGCAGCACCGCGATCCCTTGGACCATGGCGGTCCTTACGGCAAGGAACTCTGCTGCATCACCGTGCCCGGCAGCGGCATAATATGCGGAATCCTCCAGGTCTGGCATGACGAACGCGCCTCCTACAAGGCGGTCCTCGGCCCACGCCCCTATAAGCGTCGGCCGGAACAGGTCATCCGGATTGGGCAACGGTTTTGGCAATTGTTGATTCCGGCATTCTCCGATCTGTTCGGTGAGCAGATTCCAGATCATATCCACCTGCATCTGGTCATCCGCGACAGTGAAGCGCAACGTACCATCCGATTCATCCAACCCGACGGACGAAACGACAGGGAGCTTGTCCGAATCATCCGACCGACCCTTGGAGATGCCACGGAACAGATTCTGCAATCCTTCGAACAATCCCATGGAAAACCTCCTATTCCCAAGACGAACGCTTTCACCATACCAGCCGATATCGGGAATGAGCATGAGCCAGCAGAATGAGAAAAGCAAGCAGATGGAAAACCAGAACAAGCCTAATAGCCGATCGACATCACGACATCATGGAGACGTGACGCAATCCCATGGAGACGTCATGCTCCAAACTGGGAGCCGGAACAAGAACACTACGAACAAGGCCGGAACGATCCCACTCATACCAGGAGACCACCATACGGATCCGACCATCTTCACCCATTGCATAAAGGCCGTTGGGTCCCGGCATTACGTCGACGGGTGGCCACTGTCCGACGCGCACGGACGGCGGGTCCGATACACGGACCTGCCGGAACGCATTCCAACCGGGATACTCAGAGGAACCGTCCTGCAATGCGGTGATTGCGGGGGCGGAATGGAACATCCCACGTTATGAAAGGAAAAGAAACATGGATTCCATCATCCAGACTTTGGACGAGACCGGCGTGCCATGGGAGCCGCTTCTTCTGGTTGTCCTGGTTGTTCTGTACGTGCTCGTATTGGATCAGATCGTTCAGGCGATCCTACGGCTTACGGTCGGACGGCAATACTCGGTCCGGATCCCGTTCTCGGTACGTGTCGGCGTGGACCTCCATCCGGACGACGTCGGCTCGTTCGCGATGGGATACCCGCAATGGCGCAGCGCGAAGAAGGATGGCACCAGGGACCGCCGAACCAACGACTTCCATGTCATCAAGGACCGGACGCTCATCCTCCTCGACGGCTGGAAGCTGCGCGGCAAGAACCCGTTCGAGGCGTACGACCTCGTCCGTGCCCTGCGCCGAAACGGACAGGTGATCGTCCCATGCCAGGAGGAAAGGCTGAAACGCTCCCGGCTCGCATCCCACGCCATGCGCCGACGCGATTGCGGGAACATCGACGACATCATCTCGGCGTTCGAGGACCGTCCCACGGATTTCGAAGACTTCTGCGCGGACATGTTCCGCACCCTCGGCTGGACGGCCGAGACGACACCGCCCACCAACGACGGCGGATATGACATCTCGATGCGCGGCGAGACCGGTGCCACGGCCATCGTGGAATGCAAATGCTACGCGCGGAACCACCACGTGGGACGGCCCGTCGTGCAGAAGCTCCACGGCGCGAACGCCACGGTCGGAGCCCAGGAGATGATGGTCGTGACCACCAGCTCCTTCACCCAGGGCGCAGTCGACTATGCGGCCCGGACCGGCGTGCACCTCATCGACGGCACACAGCTGCTGTCGCTATGCCGGCGCGCATGGCCGTCCCAATCCTCCCCGCTGTCGTTCCCCACGGTCGAGGCATGGCTCACCGACGAAGACATCATGGCACGCATCCCCATGGATCTACGGGCCCGATACCGGTGATATCCACCCTCGGCCCTCGGCGAAAGAAGGACGAACCAATATGAAAATGCGAACGGATGTCCTCTGGGAACCGGACAAAACCGACGAACATGACCGACTGCTGTCGCGTTTTGAAGACGACATAATCGGCCTGCGCGCACGGACGGTCAGCCCATGCGAGATGGCCATCCATTCGTGATTTCATGTACCGATAACAATCAACGCATGCGTGACCGGATTAGGAGAAAAACCAAAGCCAGACAAGGAGCGCACGAATGAATCCGGATCCGAACGCATACCGTCCAAGCAGCCTCGACCTCGAAGACGCGGCCCGCATGAAAAGCGAAAGCGAACTGAAATCGACCCAGGCACACACGATGAGAAACAACCGCGACCTGGAAGCGGTCATGGCCATAGCCTGCCTCGTCATAACCCTGTCGATGGTGGAAAGCACTCCGTTCCTCGCCATCATCCCGTTCGCGACCGCGATCGCGCTCCTATGCGCAGCAGGACGCGAGCAGGCACGCGCGGTGAAGACGATGCGCGAATACCACGAGACCGTCTCCATCCTCGAAAACGAACTCGATGCCAACGACTACCAGAACATCATGGGACGTCCGCACCCATGGAAGATCCTCTGACGAACATTACCCCCGATATCGCAATGGGGACATGTGGAATCAATGAAGGAAACCGACGGGGGAAACAATAAAAGAACAGACTCGCACACTTTCCCCCGAAGGTGTTCCTTCCCAAAACCCTTTTCGGGAAACCGATCCCCAAAAGGACGAGGACCGATGAGGAACGGACGAAAACCACGCATGACGCTCCAGACCCTCGCGACCATCGCGATGAACCTGTTCACCATCTGCTGCGCCTGCTACATCATGACCATCATCTGGTCATGGATCGACCCGCGGGCCACGTTCATCAGCCGGCATACAGGAGTCGTATGCGGCATCATGGCGATAACCCTCGTCCCCATCCTCCTCACGACAATCTACACGACCATCATCCCAATGAAAGGAAGGGGAAGACATGGGAGCGACAATCATGCAACAGGCGGTAAAATTCGCGGCCAGACTCGACAGGACGACGCAGATGGCGGACATGTTCGCCGACGGACTGCACGGCATGACGGCCGCGTCCGACACGCTGAAAAAAGTCATGGACGAGTTCGGCATGCCCATGCAAGACGATCCCGACATCGAACCCATCGGCTACGACGAGGCCTGCGATACAGCGGAAACCCTATACCATGAACTCCTCAAACACGCGTCAAGCGGACACATGACGCTCAGATTCGCCCAGACCATGAACCGCGCGTGGGCGGAACTCACCGTCAGCGATGGATTGACGGAAGCGTGGCGATGAGACACGCGACGGAATGCGGCGAACGAGACGTCATGCGATTCGTGAGGGAGACGGCCGGATGCCTGGTCGAAAAGGACATCGAATTGAGGGGCGCGGTCGAGGACCTGGACCGAAGAATCAAGGAGATCCGCCTCCAGATCGTCATGCTGAGCGGGAAAAAGGAAGGAGGGAGCCGGTGAACGACGGATTGTTCTCCATGGAAGAGAAAAGAGAGGGAAACGACGGGAAGGCCATGGTGAGCTTCATGGTGCCGGCCGCGCTTAAGAACGAGCTCCAGGAGCGCGCCAGACAGTTGCACACCACGGCGACACGACTCATGGCCGAAGCCATCCAGCTCAGGCTCAGGAAAAACGACGGCGCCAACGACATGGACAGGATCGGCGCCGACGAATTCGTCAAAGGCAACGCCATCAGGACATTGATCGCGGCGCGCCTTACCGACGAGTCGCCGGCGCAGGCATGGGTCATCGCGTACCGGGCGGGATGGAACGACGCGTTGGATTTCTGCATCCAAGCGGAACAGGCACTCGACAAGGAGGAAGACAAATGAGCGAGGAAGAACGCATATGGGCCGACACGCTGGCCGACGCGGTGGAACCGGCCAACGAATACGCCCGCCGGATAAGGAGGAAATACATGGTGTCGGACCGGAACGACCGGTACGGCATCGACCACACATTGAATATCATCGGCCAGGCGTTCCTGGCCGGCGTGGAATACCAAGCCGGCCAGAGACCATGACGGCGAGCGGAGACACGACGATAGGGGAGGCCGACGCGGCCCTCCGATCGGAAAGCGCGCTCCTGGACGAGCGGCTGCCCGTTAGATGGGACGGTGAGATCATCCACTGGACGGACCGTTGGACCGACATTGGAGACATGCTGTTCCTCTGCGGGAACAACCGTCTGAGAACCCTCCAGGCATGTCCCGGCACAGACAGTCGACGTCAATGGAACCGGCATCGGCCCCACCTATGGAAGCCATGGAGCATCACAGGCCGCACGACCCGAAGCCGGTTATGCCTGATGCGTTGCGGCGTGTGCGGACTGACCATCGTGGAAGAGCACCCGTTTGACGGAAGCGAGGGGAAGACCTGGCAGTTGGACGAACCCGATTACGGGCCGGACGGCAGCCACGCCGTCATCCAAGGAGAACTCGGCATATGAACGAAAACCACACAACCGGACCAGAGGCCGGCAAGGAGGACAGAACAATGAACAGACCAAAAGCGAAGGCACGGCCGCGCAACAAGCCATTCGACGACCAGGAGCGCCAATACCTGTGCGGTCTAGACGCCGTGGACGCGTGCACCGAGAAAAGGATCACCTGGAATCGGGCGTTCATCGCGTACGCGATAAAGGAACTTGTGCGAGGATGCGCTCCAAGCGACATCTTCCGCCGGGCTGGATGCGGTCCGGAAGTCATCGGCAGCAAACGCATCGAGCGATGCGCCGCACGATGGCGCAAGAAACTCGAAAAACAACAGGAACAGGAGAAGCCTGATGAACAGGAATCATGACCCCATCGTCAAAGCGACCGTCATCATCGTGGCCTGCATCGTCGCGACGATCATGATCTGCGTGGAATGTGCGCTGCTGCCACGATACGGGTGGTTGTGGCTCGTTCTGCTGGGCCTGGTCGCCACTGCCATCATCTTCTGCGTGGTGACGATCGTCCTCGCATGGAGGCACGGAAAAGGAGGAAGACGATGAGCGACAGGACCAGATGCTGGTTCGGAGCCGTGACGGGGCACACCGTGCCCATGGCGCGCATGGCCGTCGCCGGCATGCGGGCGACCTGACTGTCCGACGAGGACATCGGAGCGGAATACTTCCTCGACCGGCACGCGGAACCGGACACCGGCCTGGTCGCCGACGTCTGCAAGGCCATGGCAACAGCGTTGAGAAGCCTTGGAAAAGGCTACGGCGATACCATTCCGATCCTACCGGAAGCCATATGGATCGAAGCGATGGGATACGACGACAGGCCCGACAGCGACGACTGCATCATCGCCGTAGACTTGGGCACCGGTGACTTCTGCTACGACCGGATCCTGGCTGAAAATCCACAGGCCCGTGCCGGCGCCGTGATCTGCCTTGACAAGATATCCGAATTCATCAGGACCAGAACCTTCGTTGACGGGATGGGACAATGAACAGGCCAAACCGAAGGCAAGGCCATGCAACAAGCCATTCGATGCCGAGAAACGACAATAACCAGTTCAGGGACCTTGACGAGACGATGGGCGCGATATGGTTCCTGAACCAGTTCATTGAAACCGTCAACCAAAGGAAAGAGTACCGTCTGGAGCTCGTACACTGAACGAGTTGCCATCAGGCCGGATATCCGATCAGCTCACGGTCAGTCCAATCGATGAGCTCCGGCGTAATCCGGTCCACGTCCAACAGCCACACCTCGTTCCGGCGGGGGTTGAAGAAACCCAACCGCCGGATCGACTGGTATTCATGGTGGACGGAATGCAATCCCATCCGCCAATAGATGAGCAGTTGAAGCGTGTACCGGGGATTCGGAGGATAACCACTCACCTTGAAATCCCACAACGTGTCCTCGGTGAGGAAATCACCGGACCCGTTCGTGATCCGGTCCGTATAGCCTCCCTCGAAATCGAATCCCTCCCATACCACCGGACCATACTCGTCGAGGAACACGCGGGACCTGGCGACCATGCGTGTCAGATTGAAATACGTCGCCGCATCCGGAACCATCCGCCGCGGTCTCCAATACTGCGGTCCACGTCGTGAGGCCGCGTCGAAATCAAGCAGCAGGCACGCAGCGCGAGCCGAAGGAAAAGCGAAATCCACCATTCTGGACAGCAACGATTCCGCATACTCGCCCTGGCCGACCAGACGGGCGCCCAACAGGGGAATGCGGAATGCGACCCTTTTGGGCGCGCCCATCGCGATTCGCGTCATGTAATCTACGTACAGGCCGGCAAGGTCCGGAGCGACCGTCTCCATGGTACGGGGATGCAACGCCGTCCGATCAGGCAAAGGCGTCCGGTTGAACAGGGATAGGGGCAATAATCCTTCCGGCGGCTGGTCGACCATGCGGATGCGGGTGGTCACGGCCATCGGATCGCGCCGGCGGCGCAACTCATCTATACGTGCGGCGTCCGTCTCCAACACTGCGGCGGGACGCAGATCCATGCCCGTGGACCCGTCGAATCGATAGCAACGCGGCAACACCGAACCTCCAATCACCTGAATGAATCACATGCGTGGTGGGAAGGAGGAACGGATAGTAAGGGCCGCCATGTTTGCGAAAACCAGTGAATCGGTCGATCTTACAAGATTTCCAGCCGAATCGACCAGGAAATTCCCGCAAACCAAATATAAGCCGAATTGGCTCGACTAGCCTCGAAAATGAAATGGCTTTCCAACATCAGAAAGGAGCTTTTTCACAATGTCCGGTGATGTAAAAGCAAACACCTTGCCGAAATGGAGCTATATCCTATTGGCGGTCCTCCTGGTCCCGTTCGGCGTCGGTCTTATCTGGGCCATCGTTTCAAAGGGCAATGTTCCGGATGCGGTGACAGTGATCGCGGCCGTATGTTTTTTCACGGCAATCGCGCTTATCGTACATCTCGCTTGGCCGAGACGCAGCATGTGGTTCGCCCATCTGGCCGCATTCGTCCTGTTTTTCATATTGTTCCTCTTCCTTCACGCGTACGGCGAAACCGAAGCGGGAGCCTTCGCGTTCGTCATGGCGTTCATGAGCCTGTTGACGCTGGCTCTAATGGCCAATCTGGCATACAAAGACGAAGGTTGGGGGAAAGGAATGCTCGACAGCGAAAAAGCATTTCGTCTTGGACGGCCGCTCCTCATGTTTTACAGGTTGTTCCTTGCCTTCGGAATATTGGCAGAAATCGTCCCCGGCATGGCGGCCCTGATCTCGTGCAACAGTGGAATCCTGATAAGCATGTTCATGACCACCTACCCAATAGCGCTCTGGAACAAGTTCACTGACATCGACGGCAATCCTGCAGAGAAGCAGGCGGATGGAACAACGGAAACAAAGAATCATGAAAACCATGTGGAAACCAGAAAGGAAACATCCATATACGTGAGGAAGGATATCCTGAGATACCGGCGATAACGGATACGGATCGGGGTGGAACGTTGAATTCGTTCCACCCCGATCCATACCACAGCCAGGTTTTTGTCACCATTCGGATCACACGGCCAGACCGGCCTGTTTCGAATGACTGTCGAGATAGCTGACCAGCGCCTTTCGCAACAGTGCGGACATGCCTATGCCTTCGCTCTTCATGACACTGCGGGCCTCGGTCTCGATTTCCTTGGTCAGATAGGTCTTCGCAAGGATATCGGCTTTGGGACGTGGCTGGTCGGCGAGAGGCCTGCCGGCGAAGATGTCGTCAAGATCATCCGCCGTGAGAGCACGGTCAGGAACCTGGATCTCACGGATGATTTCTGGGGTGTGGCCGGCGTAGTAGTCGGACAGTTCATCCCATGTCTTCTCGTCTGTCATGTCGTTCTCCTTTTCCAATCGGTCACTCATCGAAATAACGCAGCCATTCCGTCCTGCATTCCATGGCATGGAACGCTTTACGGGAACGTTGCGACACCAGGACCTCGATCTTTTTCTCCCGGAATTCGTCGACGTATCCGAGAAAAGCCATGACCCGATCGTCTTTCCTTTTGGATTCGACCTCGAGGATCTTCACCGGGTGGGTGATCACGTAGTCGATCTGCGGTCTGGTGATCCAATGCTTGTAGGCGGATTCCTCACATTCGAACATAATAATATAGTACCATATTTTAGGACTAAATAAAAATGGCATTTCTTCACTGATTGCGTTGCGTGCCATACCGTTGAGATGGAGAACCCCTCGACGCATGTCGCTGCAACGATTCGCGAAAAATGCCGTTTTACTGTTCGTTCGACGGTTTCCACTATCGAATGTCACGCCTATGCCAACAAGGAATATCCCAGTAATGTGATATATTGGTTCTGTCGGCAAGGCGGCAGGCCAGCCGAAACGGCAGGAAGGAAACCGCATATGATGAACGTCAACTACCTCGACACAGGGTCCGGCACCATCCTGCAGGACGAACTACGGGACTGGTCCCAAGCCGCCCTGAACCAACTTGACAAGGCGTACGGATACAAGTCGTTCCGTCCCGGCCAGCTCGAGGCCGTCAACGCGATTCTCAACCGGCGTGATCTGATCGCCGTGATGCCGACCGGCAGCGGCAAGAGCGTCTGCTACCAGTTGCCCGCCCTGCGTGTTGGGTCGTTCACCGTCGTCGTCTCTCCCCTGCGCGCGCTCATGCGCGACCAGGTGCAGGCATTGCAGGCGAGGGGAGTGCCGGCCGCGCTGATCGACAGCGGTGTCTCGCCGAAGCAACGCCAGAGCATCTACGACATGGCTCATGGCGGGGGACTGCGTATCCTGTACGTCGCGCCGGAACGGTTGTGGACCGACGATTTCCTGTTCTTCGCGCAATCCACGCGCATCGACCTGATGGCCGTCGACGAGGCGCACTGCGTGCTGCAGTGGGGCAACGACTTCCGTTCCAGCTACCTGCACATCGGCGAGTTCATCGCCGGCCTGCCGTCACGTCCCGTCGTGGCCGCGTTCACCGCGACCGCGACCCGCAGCCAAGTGCCCGAGATCGCCGAAAAACTGGGACTGGACCAGCCGGTGCGCATCGGCACCGGATTCGACCGTCCCAATATCCGTTTCGACGCGCTCAAACTCAAACCATCCGCACGCAAACGGTTCATCCTCGACTGGGTCGACGGCCACGAGGGCAGCGGCATCATCTACTGCAACACCATCAAGGACTGCGACTCGTGGGCCGAACGCCTCGCCAAGCATGGAGTGGACGCGGCCGCGTTCTACGCGCCCCTCACCGACAAGGACAAGGCCCGTATCCAGGACGGGTTCCTCGCCGGCTCGCCTCGCGTGATCTGCGCGACCACCGCGTTCGGCATGGGCGTCGACAAACCCGACGTACGCTGGGTCGTCAACAACGGCCCATGCGAAAGCCTCGAGGCGTTCTACCAGGAGGCCGGCCGCGCGGGACGTGACGGCCAGCCCGCCCGAAGCGTCGTACTGTGGACCGACAGCGACTTCATCAATTGGCGGTACCGCCTGCAGGACCATGCAGGCGGCGCGTTGGACGATCCCGAGCTCAAGGAACGGGCCGAACGCGCCGCGCTCGGCCGGCTCGACGCGATGCAGCAGTACTGCGAGACGGACGAATGCCTGTGCCGCGTGCTCCTCGACTATTTCGGAGAGGATCAAGACAGGGAACATTGTGACAACTGCGGCAACTGCACGTACGTGGCCGACTGCGACGTGAACCCGCAGGAACTGCGCCGCAGAAGCCGCTCCACACGACGCCGCGGCGAAACGAAGACAGACACGGGCGGCAAGACCGGCCGGAAGTCCGGAACCGAACCGGAGGAGGAGCAGCAACCGTACGAGTCCCAGCCGGAGGACGAAGCCATTGTCTCGTTCGTGGCCGGACGCCAGAAGCTCATCGGACGTGGATTCGGCGACAGGAAGACCATACTCAGCCTGCAGGGCGGAACCGGCGAGGACATCGACGACCAAGGACTCGACCAGGTCGACGGATACGGCGAACTCGCCGGCATGGACGAACGGATGATCAAGGACCGCATCGAAACGCTCGTCGCGGCTGGTCTCCTCAAACGAGGCATATACCACACGCTCCTCGACGGAAAGGAAACGGAATCATGACGAAGACACGTCTCGCCGAACTGCGCGCGGAAAGCGGACTCACCCAGATGGAGGTCGCGGCCATGACCGGACTGCGCCAATCCAAGATCAGCGACATCGAACGCGGTCAACGCAGCAGCGCGAAGATCCCGTTGGAGACCGCGGCCAAGCTCGCCGCCTCGCTCGGCGTGCACGCCGAGGACCTCCTCGAAACGAGCCTGCTCGAAAGAATCACCGTCACCGCCATGATGAACAAGCCGAACGGAGACGACGGCAGGGGAAACGGACGAACGGCATGAGCGTCGCGCCACGGACCATGAGGCGTCTTAAGCCACTGCCGTGACGGAAGCCCTGCGGCGAAGCCTCCGGTCCGCTTCCACCTTGCACATCAAAAAACCTACCGCGAACCAGCCGGATGAGACAGGTGAAACATCCAGCGAGACGGACCGCGACCGAAATAACGGACCTTGCAACCAGAACGCGAAAAAGAGGAGCATGATGGCCGATCACGAGCCGTCGAAGAGCATCTGGAACAGGAGGAACGCGCTTTCATCGATTTGGTCGAGGGGCTGCACCGGAATCAACCGTGAAGATCCCGCGCGCCATATGCCGGCATATTCACGGTCTTTGCGCATGAGAGGCTTACAACGCAGGCTCGATGCGGCCCTCTACCGCAATTCGGGAGGGATGATGTTGGCCGGATCGTTCTCCGGCGCGAAATACGGCCCGACCGCCCACAACGGCACGTTGGTCATCCAATCCTGCTCACGGTAACCGCGCATGGAGGACCGATAGCCGTGCAGTCCGGTATCGGAGCACAGTGCGCGCAGGCTCTTCGCATGCACGTTCTCCTCCGCCTTCACCTCCAAGGGCGCTGGCCTGCCATCCCGTTCGACGATGAAATCGACCTCAGCCGTGCCCTTGCCGGACGACCAGTAATGCACGTCCCCGCCGTTCGCGACGAGCTGCTGGCACACATACTGTTCGGTCATGGCGCCCTTGTACTCTTCGAGGGCTCTGTTCGACAGCAGCACATCGCGCGCGTGGACGTTCATCGCGGCACCCAGCAATCCGACGTCGTGCATGTACAGCTTGAACGACGAAAGATCCTCGTAGTCGCGCAGCGGAAGAGCCGGCTTATCCACCCGGAACACGCGGTTCGCCAAGCCCGAGTCCACGATGAACTGGATCGCGGTCTCAAACTGGGAACGACGCGCGCCCTGCGTTATATGCCCGAACACGAACTTGTGGTTCTCCCTGCCCAGATGTGCGGGAATCGAACGGAACGCCAGCCGCACACGTTCTACGTCGATTCGTGAATCACCCATGCCATGCTTGGAGAAATCGTTGTCATAATCCGAAAGAAGCGATTTCTGGCGTGCGCGCGCCGCAGCGTAGTCATTGCCTCCATCAATGAAATCCTCCACCACCCGGGGCATGCCGCCGACGAAGTAATACTGGCGGAGCCTTCGCTCGAGACGGTCCGAGAACAGCGATGCCCTCGCGAAATCGAGGTTGGAGACCATGTCGGCAAGTGGCTCCTCACCGCAGGCGCGCAGGAATTCCAGGAACGTCATCGGATACATGTCGATGGTATCGACCTTCCCGACAGGGAAGGATTCGCCCGCATGGTACGCCAGTCCCAGATACGATCCGGCGGCGGCGATATGACAGTCGGGAACGTCCTCGGCGAAGGCCTTCATCAACGTCAATGCCGCCGGCACTTCCTGGATCTCGTCGATGATCACCAAGGTCTTGCGTGGCACGATCTTCACGCCGGTGAGCACCTCGATGTTCTCCAACGTCGTCCTCGCGTCGTAGCCGGCCTCGAACACGGCCTGCGACGGTTTGTTCATGAGGTTGACGTATGCGCATGCGTCGTAATGGCTTCTGCCCAGCTCGCGCAACGCATAGGTTTTCCCCACCTGCCGCGCGCCGCACAACACGAGGGGAAGATGTCTGGGATTGTCACTCCACCGCAGAAGCCTCTCGTCGATATCACGCTTCATCTGAAGTTCACCTTCCATTCGGACGTCCATGAATCCGCCAATGCAAAAAAGCAATGGAAGACCCTAGCCGTTTTTGTAAAAAAGCCAATGACCGATAGACTATTTTATACATAATTCATGATGAATGATTGCAATCTTCATGCAAAAGTTCGAATGAATGCATGGTCGCCCCTGCCGCGGCGGAAGCCCTGCGGCAAAGCCTTCGGTCTGCTTCCGTCTTGCCATTCTCTATGAAAATCCCGCAAAGCGGCGTGTGCCGGATACGCATGGTCGCCCAATCGATGTCGACCATGGACATGGCGCTTAAACGTTGTGCGAGAAACTGCCGCAACACTTATAGCTTCGCGGCGAGAGGCCAGCCGACGAGGATATCATCAGAATCAACCGCCATGAGAGCTCAAGTGGGGGACATGTATCGCACGGATGAGACGTGGCGTTCACCTTTACCCAATCGGCCGCTTATCGTAATGCCGTTTTAGGCTCATTGGATGTATACGAATGATTGAGGAGGGGCTTTCACCTCCGGAGCGTAATCCGAAAGGGGAATGGGCTCCGGGAAACGAGTCACTTGCGAGAGCTCGATGGCGTACGCGATATCGCTTCCTTTGAAATAGTCCATGAACCCATCCTCGTCTATCCCTCCGTGATCGTGGGTTTGTTCCCAGATCCCTTCCGGAGTCTCTTCCAGTATTCCGCCTATGGTGGCCTCGGCCACTACCGCGCTTTTTGGACTGGTGGCATAGATTACGATCGTGTCCACATCATGGCGTCTGAAGATGCGACGGCGGAACTCATATGTTTTCTCTCCTTTGAGTATGCGGTCCACGTATTCCGGCTTAATCGATAACATAGCCTTCATCGGTATCTCCCAGTTCCAAAATCGTCATGAATTGCCGCGTATCGAGGGGAATGCACGTGAGCCGATCCTTGGGGGATACGACATCATGGTCCAAGAGTTTTTGTCTTGTGGGGCGTACCCTCAAAGGAAAGTTAAAAAGCAGGGAAATGATATATGGATAGCGCCTCCTGGTCCAGAAGTCTTCGAGCTCTTCCGGAGTGAAGACACTGCGGCCCTTGATGAAACGAAGAAAAGATTCCTTATTCTCGAACGAGTTGATGTTCTTGAGTTCGGTGACCGTGCATATTTCACTAACGACCGACCGGTACCGTGCTTGCCCCGTTCTATCCGATGTACGGTAGATGACGACGCGATCTCCAGCACGGAGCCTTGCCGCATTAGACGCGGCCGAAAGATAGATTTTCTCAATGGTGTTGGTAGGAACCTCATCTTGTATGGGAATATGTGCTTCGCTCCGTAGCCTAATATCTCCGAACATACGTTCATGGTATTTAGGTATGATGGCAAGTAGATGGGCGCGGTCCCTTCTCGGGGAGATGAAGGGGAATTCCCGATAAGGGTCAAGCCTCGTCGAAGACGGACGTTTCTTAATCCAAACCTGCTCAGAGCTTTTGTATCCCAAAGGGGAGAATCCGTACTGCTTCAGCAAGCCACGGAGACCTTTGGTGTTGTCCGTGCCGAACATAGTGACATAGACGTAAGGGCAGCGACTCTCGGCGAATTCCCTCAAGGCAATGGCAAGTAGGCGCTTGCCAAGACTCGTGTGATGGTCATAGTCGACCTTGAACGTACCGATTTTCATCCGTCGGCCCCGTAAAGGCGGTTGCGCGGATTCATCAAAGTCATCCTCGATTTTGATGTAAAGCATGGCTTGGAGATGTCCGGAATCACGATTCCTGGACACCCAGGTCTTTTCACCTTCCGCTGATTTCCGGTCGAACCAATCATCGAATCCCTGATAGGCGTTTCTAAGACTGGTGAAAAAAGGGTCATGCAGATTCAGCTCAGAGAAGGAGACCTTACGAATATGATCCTCGAATCGTTGGGAATTCATCATCTTTTCTCCTCCATAAGCTGTTCGACTGTGATTGGTTCAAGTATCTCTGCGACCCAGAGTATCGAAGGGCCGCCTTCTTCAGGTCGGGGGAATAAGTCGTGAAAATCATCCGGTGAAATGGCCGCGAGACAAATCAACGCGTCATCGTCATCCCTTCCCCTTCGGGAGGCCTTACCAATTCGGTACATCCCCAGTTCTCTTCCGTCTATGGCGCTGACATATCGAATCGCTTGCGCCCCATCAAGAGATTCAGCCCTGATTTCATAATGCTTCTTGCCATCACGGATAAGAAAAGCGAATTCATCTCTCATCTTCGCGGTCAAGATCGTGGTTCTTTGCATGGTGTCTCTCTGTTCTGCGCCATTGATGCAAGTGCTGCGGGAATGTCTTCAATGCAATCATATTTCAACTGGTTTTATCAGCGTCACGATTACGTGGAATCTCCCAAGATTAAGCGATACTCATCATTCATTCAGCGGACCAGGTCGAACTGGTACTCCCTGCCGTCGTCCAACCGGTCGACGGCGCGCACGGCCGCGTTGTTCCACATGCTCGCCGGCCAGCCGGCCATTTTCGGGAACGCGCGCGCGAAAGCCTTGTCCGACCGGTATGTCGGCACATGCACGATGCCGTCGGCGTCCGGGTCCAGGCCGCGCAGAAACGTCACCGCCCACCGGGCCAGCGCTTCCTGCACCTGTCCGACACGGTCCAGGATTTCGGGCAGGGAGTCCTGCACCCAATACGGCGGAGTGTCATGACCATTCACGCCTTCCTCCCAACGGGAGATGGCATGCTGGCTCACCGGCTGTGGATCGTCCGGGTCCTTCGGTGCGAGCAATCCCACGCACACGCCCAGATCGGCCTGGCTCAATCCGAGCAGGCGACGGCGGGTCTCCAATTCGATGCAGGTGAACGTCATGCGTGCCTATCCCTTTCCCAACGGGGCACCGGGAGGCCTGGGCCATCCCGAAAACGACATGAGCCATTATAAGACAAGACGGACGGATCCGTCCGCTCCCCGGAATGAACGTGGACGCCCCGACGAATGACCCGGAATCGGGAGACGATGCGGGGGCGGGCGGTATCCCTCCGTATCACATCATCCCGTCAGGCCTCGATCTCCGTGTACATCACGGTCAGGGGGATGCCGAGCGCGTGCAGCCTGTCCACGGCCATACGCACCGACGCGTTCTCCAACCGCATCATGCCACGACGACCGAGATGGAATCCGGCGATGGTGACGTCCTCGTCCCTGTGCGCGATCTCATGCTCCTTGAGGTCCCTCCAGTACGACAGCATCACCGGCTCCGGTTCGATGCCGTTATCCCGGGCCAGAGCCACGGCCTTCGACGCCATGTCCACGAAGGCCGTGGCACGGCGGTCGGCCTCGGCCCACATGTCCTCTATCAGATTCCACGCCTCGCGACGGGGAAGCGCGAACTCACGCGGATCCTCCCAATGCACGACCGTCAGCGTGGTCACCCCGACGGTGCGGGCGACCCACGCCTGCGACAGGCCCAAGGTCTCCCTCATCATGCGGAAATCAGCCGCCGAACGCGTCACGACGGGACTGTTCTCACCGGTCATGGTTCATGCTCCTTCCAGCAAACAACGGTATACGGTATATATATCATATACCGTTTGGGGGCTTGATGCAAGCCCCCAAAAAAGGAATCCGCCATCGCCCGCGACGGCGGATCATCCATTCAACGCCACCACCCACCCCTCCGACCGTCGGCCGGCCTGACGGCCGACGACGGCTCCGCGCCCGCATAAACGGACGCGGAAAAACGGAATCCGCCCAAGGGCGGATCAATCCACCGCCGCCACTCCGACGTGGCGTCGAAGGCGCCCCCACGATGACGCGGCGGGCGCGAGGCCGGGAAACGAAAACGCAAGCTCCAGCCGCCCGTCTGACCGGCCGGGCCCCATCGTCACAGCCGCCACGCCTCCCCGCAAGCCTCCGCCCGTCCTGCGCTTCGCTCCGGCCATGCGCGCCATGCCGGACCCGTGTGTCCGCAGGGCGGATACCACACGGGATCCGACCCGGCGATCCGGCTTGCGTGTCGGACGTGTCGCCCGCGCCAACGTGACCCGTCCGGTCAAGGAAAGTGCAACGACATAGGAGCGTGATGAACATGACCAACGACAGCAAGACCACCGACGCCGCGAACGACGAGACCCCGCGCGTCTGCCCATGTTGCGATGAGCCGCTACGAGAGGACAAAACCGAACACTGCACCATATGCAGGGGAAGCATGTGCGCGGACTGCGGGGAGGAATGCGTCAACTGCGGGTACGTGTACTGCCCATCCCACCTTGCGGAATGCGACGATTGCCCGAACCACGTGTGCTATGACTGCGCGGCATACTGCACGGACTGCGGGGACATCCTGTGCGAGGGATGCCGGACCGTGTGCGACAGTTGCGACGAATATGTGTGCGCGGACTGCCGGTACTCGTGCGAGAACTGCGGGGACATCCTGTGCGGGGAATGCGTGCGGTGGAGCGACCAAGACGACTGCGCCTACTGCGCGGGCTGCCTGTCTGAATCAAAAGCCCCCGCATACAGTCCGGAGCGCCAACGCATCATGGACAGCCACGAGCACATGTTCACGGTCGGACTCGAAATCGAAATCAACGGCGGACACGACCACGACAAACTCAAAAACCACCCGCTTATAGCCGGATACTGCACGGACGGAAGCCTGTACCACCGCGACGGGCTGGAATACCAGACCGACATCCTCTTCACCACCGACTTCGACGCCATCAACGCGCTCGTGGAATCAATCCACTGTTACGGGGACGAACCCGAACGGGCGGGCGGACACATGCACGTGCGCCGCACCCGCCGTCAGACCCCGAGCCGCTGGTATTGGGCGCTCAAGGGACTGTCCGACCGGCAGGCACGCAACCTCAACATGCGCCACACCTATTACAACCGCTGGTGCGAACTCCGGCACGGCGACTACAGCGGCAAGGACACCGCCGTCAACGACACCCACGCGGACACCATCGAACTGCGCACGTTCGCCCGATGGGACGACACCACCGCCACACGCCTCGCCGTCGCACTCGAATGGGCGCACCACATGTGGCGCTACTTCGAGAGCCATGAACTCTACCAGCTCAAAACCGCCGACATCATGCGCGAAGCGCCTACGCCGCGCCACGAACCACGCCCGCAATGCGTCTCGCCACCAGCCGAAAGGAGAACTGACATGTGCGTCATCATCACCGCCGACAGGGGAGCCATGCCCACCATCAGCCAACTCATCCAAATGAGCGAAACGAATCCGGACGGGGCGGGCATCGCATGGCACGACAAAGACGGACTGCACCGCTACCGCAATCCCGACAACCGACAGACCCTAGCCGTGATTCTCGCCAACTGGGACAAGTTCGCCGCAAGCCCGTTCCTCCTGCATTTCCGTCTCGCGACCCACGGAGCCGTCAAAACCGAGAACACCCACCCGTTCCGCTACCGCCTGTCCAACGGCGAGACCGGATACATCGCCCACAACGGCATCGCCCACCGGTACACGCACGGACGTTACAAGTCCGACAGCCGCAACGCGATACTCGCATGGCAGACCGGACAAGCCGACCTCACGGACGGCACCCAAGGCAAATTCGCCAAAATCGACCAGGACGGACGAATCGAATGGCTCCAAGGAGCCGAACCAATCCAAGGAGAGAACCAGACCACAATCACGGTGAGCAACACCGTCTGGGACGACTACGGATACGACCTCGACGGATACGACCTCGACGGATACGACATCAACGACATCTGGGACGAAGCCTACCAAACCGGATACGACGACGGACAGGAGGAACTGCTCAACGGAGCCGTGCCCGACTGGACACCCCACCACCGGTAGGCAAACCGGACAGGGAACGGATCGACCGTCCCCTGTCCGGGCCGCCCCAACGCCCGGCACCCCCCACCCCGGAAAAACGGACACCGGCCTGACGGCCGGCGCGGGAGATCCGACCATGCGACGTTCCGCCCGCTTGCAACCGCCGCGGCATCACCATGAACGACACGACAGGGGAGGGCGGCGACGAACTCGTGGAAATCATGGCCGGAACGTTCATCATCTGCGGGTTCAACCCCGACAGCGGCGAAGACACGAGCCTCACCCCGCAACAAGCCGAGCATTGGATACGCCGATTCCATGAGCCAGAAACGTTCGTCCAGACCATGGACGGAAGCATCCACGCCATCCCCATCCACTAAACCACACACCACAATCCCGAAAAACCGTAAGGAGCACACCATGACCGCCATCAAGACCGCCAACGCGGCACCGGAACAGGACCCGTGGACGGGGCAACAGGCGCAGGCCTGAACCATCACGAACGACAACCGGGGTCGTCCACCACAACGACCCCATCCATTCAGAAAGGAACTTGGAAATGGAACGCATCGAAACCATCGACCTGAAAACCGAAACCGAAGCCCTTGAAGCGGGACACGGCATCACCCTCTACACGTTCGACGAATACGACCGGCTCATGCACTACGCGCATATCGTCGCAAGCACGCCGAAGGAACGCGCGGACGGATACTCCGGCTACTTCCTCACCATCTTCAAAGGCGGGGGCGATATGCGCCGATTCGCGCCGGACGATGGCGACGATTATCCGGACCTCGAATCGACCCTCGCCTCCGTCAAGACCATCTGGCCCGACACGCCCATCTGGTGGGAACACGACGGCAGCGTGCCCGGCGTGGACGATGGCATCACGTTCGACGAGCTCCGCGGCGCGGACATGCTCGCCGCCGCCCGACGCCGGCTCGAAAACGAAATGCGGCCACGTGGCATCGAACCGGACGGCGAACAGGCCGTCAAGGACGCGCAGACCATCAGACAGGCCGGACTGGACGCCATCACTCCATCGTTCTTCGAACTGTTCGAGGACTACATCGCCGAAGAGGACAGCCAGCTCTCCGCCGATGACGTGGAACTCGAAGCGCGCACGGCATGGATGCGCGAGATGTACCGGACCATGCTGCGCACGATGAAAAACTAGACGGCCCGCACGGCGACCGGACCATAGCCGATCGCCCGGTCCGGCCGCCGTGCAAGAAAACACAGCGAAAACCAGCGCCCGCGGGCGGTTTATTACCACTGTAGTGGTAATATTGATTATGTCAGCAAAAGAAAGGGCAAACCAAAATGGCGCATTATGATATCACCCACACCTGCGGACACGACGAACGCATCGAACTTTTCGGCAAGACCAGCGAACGCGAACGCCGCATCGAATGGCTCCAAGAGCGCCCCTGCACGGAATGCTGGAAGAAGGAACGCGCAGCCGAGGCCGAAGCCCGCAGGAACAAGGAAGCAGCCATGATCGTCGAAAAGCTCGGCAACGACGCCGCAGACGCCGTCAACGCCCTCTCCAATGCCACCTGCACCTTGGAAGGCAGCGCAAAGCAGGTCGCATGGGCCGAGGACATTCGCACCAAGTGCATCGCCCAGGCCCTCGACCAGTTACGCGACCTTGTGGCACGCATCCCAGCCAAGGTCACCGCTCGGCAGTCCGCCGCCCTCGCCGCCCACTGCAATGCCATCGCCTCCTTGATCGCCAACAAAACGTCGGCGGCATGGTGGATCGAGAACCGTGATGACATTGCCAAGGCGGTTATAGATGAAGCCATCAAGGCGCACGCCTGACCCGAGCGAAATGTGATACAATGGCTCCGTCGCACCGGAATGACGAGTGTCCGGTTGAAACACCTTCGGCTCAATCCGAAGCGCGTGGATTGAAATTATGTGCAACATGCGTGGATCGAAAATGCATATCAGGCATGTTTTGATGTCGCAAAACGCCTCGGCTTCGGTCGGGGCGTTTTGTTTTATCGAACGCACGGACGGAAAACAACATGGAGGAACACGAATGACTTTGCGTGCGATGCGCGAGCGCGCCGGATTGTCGCAGCAGGACCTACGCGCGAGGGTCGGAATCAATTCGGTTTCGTATTTTTGGGCTTTGGAGGCATGGGACAGCACACCTAGGCCGAAACGCGCGCGAGATCCGCATACGATGCGTTTGGACACCGCGAAAAAGGTGTCCGAGGCGCTTGGCGTCTCCCTTGACGAACTGTGGGACGGTTTGGATTGATTTTCATGGCGTGTCGTACTTGATTATTACCGCACTTGCGGTAATATAAAAGTGTCAGCAAAAGAAAGGACGAACAGAATGAGCACCATCATCGACCAGGACGGCGAGGAAATCGACTACGCCACGGCGGTCAACCTCATGGACGATGAGATCCGCGAGGAACTCCACGCCGAGATGGCACTCTGCACCGATCAGCAGTTCTTCGACGCCTACATCGAAAGGCACTACGCCAAGTACGGCGAGGATTTCACCATCTGACAAGCACGGCGGTCGCGCCCCGCGAGGGGGCGCGTGGATCGAAACACGACCATCACGGTCCCACCCGGGCCGACACCGATCCAAGACGGGAGCATCCGACATGGGGCATCGTAACGGCAAACGCCTACGCCTCATACCATCACACCTGCCGCTCATCCGCGACAAACTCGCCGACTTCGCCCAATACAGGCTTAGGAAACTCGGCTCGCAAACTCAATACGAGGCTATGATGGCCAACGCCTGGAGCATGACCGATCAGATCAGAACCGCGCAATTGTGGTGGGTCAGCCGAGATATGACGCGTCTGGCCGAGGACACCGTGCAGGCCGGAGATTTTCCGGAACCCGATCCGCCGGCGCAATGCGGGATGATATTTTTCGAGGGCGACGTGCAGCACATCTCATTCCGCTTCGATAACGACGGGTTCGGCGAAACTCGCGTAGCCGCGATCCTATGGCAGGATGCGGGGCGCGAGAGCGTCAAGATATCGGTGTTCACCGACAATCCCGTGGGGATCAGGGAGATGCACGCCGATTCATTCGGCCTCCCCATCGTCTCGCTCGCCCCCTCCGTCGTCCGCGAGAACGACGGGAGCTTCCAGTGGCTCTGCGGCCTGCTGCACGCGGTGTGGGCGTTGAGCGCGGAACCGCATATCTGCGAGGCAAAACCGGCGAAACCCGATATGGCGCATCCCCTGCCGCAGCGTTTCGACCCGGAAATACGCAAGGTCAAGATGCTGGTGCTGCGTGAGAACCTGCATCGTCCGGGCGGAAGCGCCGATGATGACGAGCGGGTGCGACGTGAGTATTCGCACCGTTTTATCGTGCGCGGCTTCTGGAGGGATCAGGCGTATGGCCCGAATCATTCGCTGAGGCGTAGGCAGTGGATACCACCGTTTGTCAAGGGTCCGGCCGACAAGCCTTTGGTTTGCAAGGAGACGGTGCGCATATGGAGACGGTGAGCGACATGATCGCCGGTTTTCTCGCCGGGTTGTCGCCGAGCACAAGGGCGGGGTATCGGAGCGTCGTATCGCGATGGCTCCGCTGGTGTGCGGATAATGGCATCGACATGCTGCGGGCGAAGCGCACTCATATCGAGGTGTTCGCCGCCTATGGCGACGGCATGCGGCCAGCGGCGAAAAACACGGTGTACAAGAATCTGAGCGTCGTTTGCGGCCTCTACCGCTACATGTGCGAGGAGGGGTATATCGACTGCGATCCGGGCGAGCATGTGCGCAGGCCGAAAATGTACGGTCATTCGGATGGCTCGTACCTCACCCGCGGGCAGGCTAGGCTTTTTCTGGCCGAAGCGCGTGGTATGGATGCGCGGACGGATGCCCTGTGCAGTCTGCTGCTGTTGACCGGTGCGAGGGTCGGCGAGGCGCTCGGATTGGATGTCGAAGACTGTCATCTGGATGACGGGCGTCCGTGGGTGCGGTTCGATCGCAAGGGCGACTGGTCTCAGCGTGTGGCCATTCCCTCCGAGGCGTCCGAGGCTCTCGCACGACTTATTGGCGGGCGTAGGCGTGGTGCGGTGTTCCGTGAGGATTCCGGCGCGCGTCTGCGACAGCAGACCGCAGTGGGCATCGTATCGTCCGTGGCATTGCGTGTTGGCGTGCCGGATATTTCGCCGCATTCATTGCGGCGAACGTTCTGCACGCTCTCCCGTGACGCTGGCGTGCCGGATAGGGACATCATGGCCGCAGGCGGGTGGAGCAGTCCGCAGATGCTCGAATATTACGATATGGCGCGCCGTAGCTTGGGCGGCAAGGCTGGCGATGGATTGCAGGATTATCTGGGCAAGGAGGATTGATGGGGTTGAGGTCGATGCGCGAGGGCGTTGGGCTGTCGCAGCGGGATCTGTGCCGGGCGATTGGGAGCAGTACCGTGGGGCGCGTGTGGGCGTGGGAGGCGTGGTCTGACAGTCCGCGTCCGAGGTCGGCGCGCGACCCGCATCTGATGGGGCTTTCCACGGCCAAGGTGCTGGCGGACGAATTGGGTGTGACGTTGGATGATTTCTGGGCCGGACTGGATGGGTGACGCGACACGCCGACTTGAAATGATACCAGTGGTATCATATACTTGTAACCACAAGACGGGAGGCGCTAGGCATCCCCACAGACTCAAGGAGCTGAAAGAAATGATTACCCGTGAATTCGACTACACCGCCGATGGGTTCGACGCCGAACAGCCGGTGCAGATGGCGACGCTCCACTGGAGCACGTTGGACGAGAACGGTCACTACCACAAGCACTCGCTCCGCATGGAACACCACAACGGAGACGGCTTCAAGGCCGCGAAGCGCGAGGCATTGGCGATCATGGGCAAGGACTATCCGAACGCGACGCTCAAAGTGCGCGACTCCTATCGTAACGGCAGGTTCTACGCAGCGTTCCTCATCGACGCCGGCGACAACGAGTGAGAAGATACCGTCGCATCGCATATTGGAATCAACAAACGGGAAGCATAAAGGCATCCCCACAGACTCAAGGAGACTGAAATGAACAACCTCAATGGCAGCGAGAAACAGATCGCATGGGCGACCGACATTCGCAAGGAATTCATCGAAAAGACCAAGGCCGACATGAAGTCGGCCGACAAAAACGACGTGCTCGACATGAAGGCCATGCTGAAGGTCGCCGACAACATCACCGAAGCGGCCGACTGGATCAATGCACGCCGCAACCCCAAAATCATGTTCTTCGACCGAGCCGACTTCTGGGAGGCCAGAAGGGAGATCAAGGCCGCGGAGAAGCCGGCGGAAAAGGAGGATTCCGGCAGGAAACCGAGCATCCGCGAAATGCTCAGGGCAAAGATCGCCGAAAAGAACGGTGACGGCGCCTCCGCCCAGACGGACGAAGAGCCGCGCATCGTCTACGACCTCTCGGACTGGGACTTCCTCTCCAAGCCTGCGGAGGACCGACCGACCTATCTGCGTTTCACGGCCGATGACAAGGATTCCGGCAGCCACGCCGAGATCATCACCAACCGCCATGGCGAAGGACGTTGGCTGCGGGACTCTACCACCGGCGACTACATCCAGATCTCCGGCACCAGCCAATACCGCCTGCCGCGCACGAAAAACGCGCTGGAGTGCCAGCTGGCCTTCCGTCTGAGGAGGTAATGAAAAAGGCCGGTGAAAAACACCGGCCATAATCCCCACCAATGTGGGGAACACTACGAATCCCAAATCTTTTATGGGATCATCCCCACAAGCGTGGGGAACATGTCTTAAAAGACACTTCAAATATAACACATTTTGGGACACTGAAGTGCAGGACAATCTCGATAGGAGAATGACATGACATTATCCAAGGCCCAGTTCCGCGAGGCCAGGGAGCGGTGCGGCATCAGCCAGAAGATGCTTGCCGACCGGTTCGGCAATGCCGTGTTGACGGTGAAACGTTGGGAGAAGCCCGGCGAGGCGGAACCACCGGCAGACGTGCAGGCATGGTTGGAAAGTATGCTCACGCAGCATGTCGAAGCGGTCGAGGCCGCTTTGGATGCGGTGGAAGAGATGACGGAAACGCAAGGGCACGCGCCAAGCCATGTGGACCTGCTCTATTACCGTTCGCAGGAACACTACGACCGTTATGGCCGGGACAAAGGCGATTACGCCATTGTCAATGCCCGCAGCAGGGAGATAGCTGCGATCCTTGAAGCCGAAGGTATCGAAGCGCGGTTCCGTTATCCCGAGGATGATGAAGCCGGTTTCCAACGTTTGGCGAACACTCGCTAAAACACTGATAATACAAGGATTGACAATTTTTTATCATGGAGGTTGAAATGACTGATTTTAACGCATACGTTGATTTGATGGAGCCGAATAATGAGATTTTGAAATATCCGTTGTCCAATGGCGATGACGTGTGTTTTCATATTCGCATTTTCGATGGGCCTATCGATTTCGATGATGATGAGAACGAGGTGGATTATCTGAATCTTGATCCTGATGATTGGGAGAAGAATGATTTCACGCCCGATATTAAGAAGGTCCTTGGAGAGAACGGTTATCGTCTCACGTCCGAATGTGAGACCGATGGCGATATTCTCTCGTTCACCTGCGTGAAGGACTCTTGACGGTTTCAAGGCCGCGAAGCACAGGGCATCGAAGCCGGTTTCCAACGTTTGGCGAACACTCACTGAAACGCAAAAAGCCCCTCCTCCAAATGAACTGCGCCCCGGAAGTTGGACGTGGTTTATTAATGGTACCTGATTAGGCTGT
>OFCG01000036.1_pt1 | contig 99896 bp, 90 predicted proteins | sample 1520781 | NCBI WGS metagenome assembly OFCG01 (sample SAMEA2699038, study PRJEB24076) | metagenome | reverse complement strand
CGTAGCCGAGGCGGATGATCGCGCCTTCCACGCCGTCGGCTTTCGCTTTGGCCCAATCGATGTCGCCTTGCCATCCGGAAACGTCGATCACGCCTTTGGCTTGCTGTACGAACAGGTTGTTCTGATAATCGAAAAAAGCTTTCGTATTGTTGTAGGTGCCCCAGTGCGCGCCGTATTCATTGCTTTCGAATTTGGAGAGCTGTACGTTCGCGTCGACTACAGCATTTTTGACATCTTCCGCACTTACCGGAATGAAGGATTCGCCGTTGGTTTTGGCGAGCGGATCCGGCTGCTGATCTTTCGTGCCGACCAATGTTGGATCGGTCACGATTTCGCCGGTTTCGATGTTCTTGACCTCACCTTCGGGGGTGACAGCCAGGTCTTCCGAAATCACGGTGGCATCGTCGGAAATCTCGTCACTGACGTTATCCGGAAGTTTCGCATTCGGATTGTCGGGCATGCTGTCTTGCGATTGCTGGTCGCCCGTCTGATCATCCGACTGATCGTCAGACTGCATAACAACGCCATTATCTGCAGTAACGGAACCGCTTTGCGCAACAGCATCCTCAATCGCAATATCCTGCAATGCGTAAGCCGGCGCAACCGCAACGGAAGCAGTCAACGCAACCGCAGACAGCGCAGTCGCAATCTTCACAACATGATGTGGCGAAACCATTCGTCAGCCTCTCTTGAATACAGTCATCAACCCCAAATATTCGGCGCAAACGCCCTAACCGCCAACTCTAACTGCAACCCACAACCCCGTCCATCCCCAACTCCAAAATCATCCCAATCCCCACATCTCACGCATTACACACTGATAAGAATCGACTAGCTCGTTAGGGGCACCGATATGGCATCATCCATTTCCATATCTCCTTTCCAGCATTCTCGCTGACCTTCCCATCACGCTTCGTAGAGGGACCATTTCCAGGAGGGGAGTACGTGGATCGTGCCAGTGGAATCGGGAAGTTCGATGGTTTCTCCCTCGTTAAGCGTGAGAATCAGGCCGGAATCAACGTTGGTACGTTGCATAACCGCTTGCAGAGAGCCGATTTCTCGCGCCCTGGTTTTCTCATTTCCCATATTGGCACACACTTGAATAAGCCCATACGGTTCCGTAGCAAGAGCATCGCCGATAAGAAAGTCAACTTTCTCCTGTTTGGACGTCGGCATAGTGTACGAAGTGATTGTTTCCGTACGCCTACCGGAAGTTCGTCTCTGCAATTCGCAGAAAATCGCAGTTTCCAGTCGTTTTCCAATATCTTGCTGGTTGGCGCGTGACACCGCGTAAACCATACCCTGATCGACGGCATACATTTTCGGCACCGCAGTACTACCCGGCTTGAGCATGGTGGAGTATTCTTCGAGCTGGTAGACAAGGAATGCCTGCCTGAACAGATCGAGTAACGTATTCGCCTTATCCCAATAGATTTTCCAGCCGACCGCTCGCAACGTTTCCACAAGACCATTGGTAGACAGCTCGCAGGCCGTATTGCGCAGCAAAAACAGCGCTATCTGCGTGGCGAGAGTAATGTTTTCACGACCAAGACGCTCGGCAACGTCACGCGCAACCACGTCCCGCACGTAACCTTGGAGCGTTTCAATACGATCAGCTTCAACCATACGTTGCACTGCAGGGAAGCCGCCAATAGTTAGGTAATCGTTGTAGGCAGCTTCAAACCGGGTGACCTCTCGCGGCGAAAACACGGCATCGGCAAGAGTGCTGCCCGCTGTAGGCGTTTCGATTCCCCGAAAGTCGCAGAATTCACGGAAAGACAGTGGCGCCATGGCATGCGGATGCGATCTTCCTCGGAAATTCGTTGCGATTTCTTCGCTGGACAGTTTCGAAGACGATCCAGTAATGACTAGCGTCACAGCTTCATGTTCGGCTATGCGCTGGCAGAATCCCTGCCAATTGGCGCATTCTTGCACTTCGTCAAGGAAGAGGTAGCAGCCATGGTCACGAGAGTCGGGATATTGCCGCCAGTATTCCGTAACAATATCGTTGAGCACGGTGTCTTGCATTGGTTGCAGACGATCGTCAGCGAAGTTGAAATAGAAAATATCATTACGCGAGACGCCGTTTTGTAACAAATCATGAATTTTCTGGAAAAGATAGAACGTTTTGCCGCAACGTCGGATGCCAGTGATGATGTGCACAGCATTGAACACTGCCGGCTGCGGCAGCTCGCGTATGATTTCGATGCGGCGTGACGGCGTAGGAATGTCAAACTGCATGGACTCACGAACCAGCATGGCATACGATTCACATGGATTATCCGGCACCATAAGTTCTTCCTTTCGCCGTCCGTTGCGAAACACCCAACAATCCCAGCATAACACTTCTCAAAAATTTTAAGAAGTTTCCACCAACACTTCTCAAAATTTTTAAGAAGTTACCACAGACGAATAAAACTCCAGAGAATACCTGAATGCATTAACGACTACAACACGAGTATGGGAAATCGGGGAAGGACGGGTATCGTACGCTGTATATTGGCATTTCAGGTGGACTCTCGGAACGTGATTCAATTGCCCTGAATCGGGAGCTGTCACCGGGGAATACAGAATAGTAGGCAGATTCTGGAGGGGTTATGGCACGGCACGGCAAGAAGCCAAGCGAGGAAAGTACCTCGTCACACACACCGAGAACACTTGCCGGAAGCGCAACGACCTGCACTTCTGCCGACAGCACTGACGCCGCTGCCAGCGGTATCGCAGTCAACAGCTCGACCGTCAGCAGCGCATTTGCCAGCGATGCCGATGGCAATACCGGGAATACGCTTGTCGGCAACGCTTCCGACGAAGTCGAAGCAACCGAAGTCGAAACCAACGCAACCAGTACCAACGCAACCAGTACCAACGCAACCAGTACCAACGCAACCGGAGAGCGCACAATCAGCAGCAGCAACACGGCTGAAACCAGCAACCGGCAATCACACGAATCCAGCGAATCCCGCCAGCCGCAAGACCTATTCGACGCGGCCATAGCGCAAGGCATCAGCGACGGCGACGCTTGGACGGACCAGCGCGTAAAGCACATCTACCGCCAGATCATCATCGCCGTAGTCGTCGTAGTCGTTGTTCTGGGCGCGGTCTTCGGATTCACAGGCGTGCGCGCATCGCAGCAAATGCGCGACCTGGCCGCACTCAACGACTGCAAGGAAGCCGTCACGGCCATGAACACCTCCTATTCCAAGGCGTTCCAGCTGAAGGCGAAGATCTCCGAAGCGTTCACCAGCTTCGACGGGTCCTACGATCTCGACAAGCTTGCCGAACTGCACCAGACGGAAGTTACCGCGCCGAAAACGCTGAGCTGCGCCGCCGACACTTCCGCTACCATCAGCAAAGCCAACGCCGCAAAAGCCGAGTACGACAAGCAGGCCAAGCAGTTCAAGCAGGCTTTGCAGAAGAGCGACGAATCCGCGGCCACCGATGGCGGTGACGGAACCGACAATAGCGCTGACGGAACGGACGGCGACGACGGAACGGACGGAGCCACGGCCACGGAGGGCGATGCTGGAGTTGCCGGCGACGCGGGCGCCACGGACGGCACCGTCGACCAATCCGGCGCAGCCGACGCGACCGACGCAACGCTGGACGATCAATTCCTCCAGTAAATCAACCGATCGCAACGCTGCCAACCAACCAGCCGATCAAGCCGGTCAATCAAGCCAACCAGGCCTGTCAACCAAGCCGGTCATTAGCCTCACCGTCTTTACGTTTCTCCCAACTCTTCCATACCCCTTTTCCGCATACCCAACGTTTCTTTTGATTTTAGAATCAAAAGAAAAGCAAAAGAGAGTCACATGGCAGGCAAAAGAAGAAACGTTGAAATTCCGCCATTTTCAAGACTTCACGGCTATAAAATGCAGTAACAAGTCAAAAGAAAAGTGCAAGACTAGGGAAAGACCAAACGAACGGAAAGGAGGCTCTCATGAGCTGGACATCGGCAAATGGTCGAGAGATCACCGATGAGATGATCGATCGTTGGCGCAAATCCTACGAACAAGGCGAATTTCCTGAAGACGAACGAACAGTGGGTGGCATGATTATGGGACGTCCACCGCTCTCGACCGATAAAAGTCCGGCCCATGGGACGCCATCATGGAGAGATGACAGAAATGGGCAGAGCCTGACGGATGACCATATTTGTGCGCATCGCAGCAAGATTGACTAGGCTTTAATGTGATTGCTCCGTTAAACAAACGCTGCAAGCGTTGCATTGCGGACGCAGAAGGGGAGCCATCTTGAAGAAGAAACGACTGGCACGCGTGATTATTGCCGCGGTAGTGACCGCGGCAATTCTGGTGGCGATCATTGTTGGTTGTGGGCCGAAATGGGGCGACGGTTCAGCAAACGTCAACGGCAGTAATTCCAATAGCAGCAACAGCGCATCAGATAATGTCTCCAGCAACGACAACGCCGCGCAATCCAACAACAATTATGCGACCCGCATCACCGTGAAACTCCCCTCCTACTATTTGGAGAACATGGTTTTCCAACGTGGGAAAACGCTGATAGTCAAAGGAACGGCCACCACTTCACAACGCGGAAAAGTTGTTGACCCAACGCAACTGATTACAACGATTTCCCAAGGAAAGAAATCAGCATCAGCACAAGCTAAAATTTCCAAAAATGGCGATTTCACCTGCACCTTACCTAAACAAAAAGCAAGTCTTAAACCATATTCATTAACGATTTTATACAACGAAACCACTTTGTTGACTCTGAAAAACGTGTATGTTGGCGACGTATTTATTGCTGCCGGACAGTCGAATATGGAATTGAATTATTCGCAATATTATGAGGGTTCAGGCAACTCCTACAATTTCGGCGGAGGTCTGATAACGACCGACGATCTGCCGAAGCAGCTTTCCGACAACAACGTACACTTCGTTGCGAGCGCCAACTCCTCGAAAGGTACGGATTTTCCGTTACGCGACGTGAATGAGCAGGCTGGCACCTGGCTTGAGGCGACCGCCGATAATTCGCAGCATTTCAGTTATCTGGCGCAGCAGTTTGCCATGCAGCTTCGTGCCGCGCATCCGAACGTGCCGATCGGCATTATTCAAACCGCATGGGGTGGCACGCCGATTCGACGTCACGTGCAAGGCGGTGATATTTATGCGAACCATATTGCACCTTTGGAAGGGTTCCACGTGGCGGGCGTGCTGTGGTATCAGGGATGCAATGATTCCACGAACGAGGCGACCGCGCTGGCGTACGAGTCGCAGATGACGCTGCTGATCAACCAATATCGTGAAGTGTTCGATCAGGATGATCTGCCGTTCCTGTATGTGCAATTGGCACGCTGGCCTGGCTACCAGTACACGCAAAACGTGCGATTCGCGCAGTTGAACACGTTGAGCAATGCCGGATTACGCAATGCTTCCAACGTTGCAATGACGGTGTCGCTTGATACGGACAAGGGCACTTCAACGTTGATACATCCGCTTGGCAAAGATATTCTCGGCGCGCGCATGGCAGCGCAATATCTGGCGATGTCGGAAGGCAAGACCATTCCCAACGGGCCGCTTATCGCGCATGCGAAGCATGCTTCCGATGGCACGATCGTATTGTCGTTCCAGAACGGCACCGCAACCGGTTTGCAGGCGGAAAAGCCCAATTATTCGAAGACTGAGAGCGCGACCGTGCCCGATTATGATGCGAATCCGGACGCGACTCCTTTGAATGGTATTTCCAACGTTGCAACGCCGACTTCCACGCCATTGCAAGGTTTTGAAATTGCCGACGATTCCGGAAAGTGGGTTTCGGCAACGGCAACGATTAAGGGTGATCAGATTGTGCTGAGTGCCGCCGATGGAAGCTCGAATTGCAACGCGGTAACTCAAGTGCGTTACTGGTGGAGTGGGAATCCGGTTATTTCCAGTCTGCTGTATAACGATCTCGGATTGCCTGCAAGTCCGTTTATTGCTGTTGTTGAGTAATACGGCAGATTGATAATCGGGCATTATCCGGCTGCGACGACTAATCGATAAAGCGGACTGTAATTAGGTTAGAATCAGGCCTGTTTCATCGAACTTAAGTCGAAAGCAATGTCGACGGTCAAAATCGACGATCAATCGACGTAGTGCGGGGCGCTGGACGCTATGCGGGGCGTTATGGAGCCGCTATTGCCGTTGCCGTCGGTACTACCGTCTGCATCGAAATCTTGCGATTTACGAAGCGAGCCGGCAGCCAGCGAACGTATGGATCGAACGGAACGGCCAATCTGCGCCTGTTTTTCCTGAGCATCCGACTGTATTGCGGGAATCGTGCCCGTCACAGGGCGAATGCGGCCGGTCGCAGTGGGAATGAAGCTTGGCGGCAACACCTGCGTGGTAACGGCACCCGGCGATGACACATGGTAGTGGGCCATCGAAGCCAGGGAATCGCGGGTATCGAGTTCACGCTGCATATCTAGCTCATCGTCGAACTCAGCCATCGCTGCCCTCCCTCTCTTCAAGCAATCTCTGCCGGTAATCTCTCCACTGGCAACGGTCATCGTTCCGAGCGTAACGCAAGGTAGCATACCGTTACGAACGAAATCAGCGATATGCGCAACTCCCCCACTGTTTCGCAACTTTTCCGTTGCACGTGCCGCAGCGAGCCACGCCAGCGAGCTATTGAAAACCCGCCGTTTTGGCATAAAAAAAGGCTTCCGAAATCATCCGGAAGCCCTACTGGCGGAGAATACGAGATTCCCTAACAACTATCCTCAAACCCAGTGATAGCAAGGCTTTCAGCGATTACTGGTTTGATTGTAGCACTCTATTTGTCACTCTAAGCGCCTATCAGAGCCTCTGATTTACACTTTTACACATTTACTCTTTTTACTCTTCACGATTTTGAAAAGAGTAATAAAACGTTGGAATTTCAACGTTCTTGCTTACACTTTTACACTTTATAGAGTTGTCTATAGTGTGCATTTTCTGTTCAAAAGCCCCAAACCTAATAATTCCAAGGGTTATGGGGTCCGTTACACATGCTTTGCCCCGACTTCCACGCCAGATCCAACCAAATCAGATGCACCGAGATATGAATCATGGGTCATTTCTAGGCAACCCAAAAGCAGACCGGAGCGAAGCGTAGGGCTTTTGGGGCGGCAGCTTCTTGCTTTTCATACGCCCATGCTGCCATGACGAGGACCGACAAGCAGCACGTATGAAGGCGCCTAAGCACGGAATATCTGATGGGTCACAATGGCCCGTCAGATATTCCAATTCGGCTCCAATCACGTTAATTGCCAGAATAAACGTTGCATATGAAAGCGATACAACACTTAAAAAGCTTGCGGCGCAATTATCAACCGGGTCATAATGACCCGGTTGATAATTGCGTCGTGATGACGACGCAAGAGACGGTCGGCGTCTCATTCGTGCCGCATGCCGTTCTTGGGATCGAAGCATTCGACGGAGCTCAGAATATCAACTGGAACATAATGTTCCAATTGATATTTCTTCCTTCGCTATGCAGAACTGGCGGGACGGACAATAAGAACGGATAAGCAGACGCAACAGCACAACAGATAGCAAGGCAAGACGAAAAGCAACAAGACGACATACAGAAAAAGAAGCCGAATATATCCAAAAGCAAGCCAAAGAAACAAGCAGGACAACAGAGACAGAAAACAGATAGATTCACAGCCCGAAACCATGCCAAACGAAAAACTTTAGCCATCAAAAAGAAACCACGCGCGTCTTGCACCCTGCTCCGCGGCTGACGCCTGAAAACAGCGGAATACCGCCGTTTTATGGGTGCTGTTAATTCGCCGCCGGGGTTTTGACCCGATATCGGCGAATTAACGACCGATAATCGGCGGGTCAGGAACGGCCGATTTGCTCTTTCAGCGAGTCGATCATGGCCTTAAGCTGGTCAGCCTGGGACTGACCGTTCGCGGAATAGAACATGCCGGGCTTCATCATGACCATCACGGCTTCAGCCTTATCAATCGACAATCCGGTGTCAAGGAAACATTGCCACAGCTCGTCCTTAAGAACGTCTCGCGCGTTGTCAATCTTCTTTTGCCATTGCTCGGACGAGCAGACACCATAGACGGACAGCAGACTCTTGAGTCGTTCCGGACCGAGGATGCGAGCGAGGTCAGCGGGCACCGGGTCCTCCGATTTTCGGCGTACAACCAGCCACGTGCCGCGCGAATCGTGGTGCTTCTTAGTCTCGACCAAGCCACGCCGTTCGAGCGTGTGTGAGGGAGCTTGAAATGGGTCCTCGCGGAGAAGCGGGGACCCAAATTCATTTGATCCACATCCAATGGCATGACGAACGTGCGCGGCCCGATTGCGCCATGCGGCCTGCTCTCATTCTCATCCGGCTTACGCAGGTAACGCGCACCGGCCGGAGCGGAAAGCTCACGACGGGAAATATCAACTGGAACATTATGTTCCAGTTGATATTCCGAGCTGCCACTGATTGCATCCAAGGTAGAAGAAGTTATTAAATTCTCTACTGGTTCATGGAAGAATGCGGCTGCATTCGCTATGTCAGCAACTGTCCACTCTGATTTCCGGTTTATTTTGGCACTCAAACCCGCTTGCGTTTGTAATAGCGCTTCAGCAAGAGTGGTTTGCTTGACGTTATAAAGGGCAAGTCGAACCCTGATGTTCTTGGTGACTATTTCTTGTAGTCGTTCAGATGCTTCTGTCTTTATTGAATGCTTGGCCATATATTTATTATGACACGCCATATTTGAAAAAATATAAGCATGGCTTATACTCATAAATATGATTTATAAAAACACTGATAAACTTATCACAGCAAGAAGGGTTGCTGGGCTTTTGGCGGAAACCAAAATGTCTCAGGAACGTTATGCAAAGATGCTGCATCTTTCACAGCCGGCAATTTCTGGGAAGTTGTCGGGCACGGTGAAGTTCACTGCGAATGACATTTGGAAGACGGCAGTGATATTCGGAGTCTCTACAGATTATTTGTATGGGCTTACCGACATACGTACGAGAGATATGACACCTGTATAAAACATGTAGAGTCCGTGGACGAATTGCAGTTCGCATCCGGGCGGCGGATGAAACCATCCAGCATTTCCCAAACCAATAACAGAAAAGAGACAGAACGACAGACCGGCATACGCACCGTCAACCGCGGTGAGCCCGATAGCCATTCACCACGGCAACCACGGAACGTATGAACCGGCAGGAACCACCATCATCGAACAACACAGTCGACAACAAACGACCAAGCAGGTCGTCGTCCGAAAGTTCCAAATCCGAAAGACCGAAACGACGGAAGTCGTGACCCGGATGAAGCGCATCCAACGCTCCAAGCCAATAGTCATAAGCCACCACGACTCGATCCAATGGAACGGAACCGTCAAGACTGCAATCTTCGAAGGACACGGCCGCAAGAGCGATCTCCAACACGGAGACCTCATGCTCCAACAAGAACTTGAAATCCGACATAGTGGAACCGAACACAAGGGATTCATCTCTTGTCATGTTCCATTCCAATCTTTCGCCGGGCTTCATACCAACCACTCAACGATGGGTCGATATCGAACAAATAATAATGCCCGCACATGAGTTGCAGCTCACGTACGGGCGGCGAGTCAATCCCATCCAGCATTTCCCATTTTACCAAGGTTCCACGGTCACCAGCCAAGGAACCAATCACAGAAAGAAGAGATCACAATGAATGATTTCAACGAAACCAGCAATGCAATCAATTCCATCTTTGAGGAAAGGACCAGCTCAATGTCTGATTATTCCACATCCACCACACCGAATGAAACCCAATATCAGGAAAACACGCCGACAATCACCCCCGAAATCGTGGACGCCGAAGTCCTGGATGACATCGATGATGCCGACCTGGTCGAGACCAACCCGGTTGCCGCTCTCGCCGGAAACTTCCAAGATGATGAGCGGACAGCGCATCCTCTTGCTCCGGGTGAGACCAATTACACCGAGCAGGAGGCTCGTCAGGCCACCGAAGACATCAAAATCAAGATTCTGCATGCTGCCGAAGCCCAATACGATTTGGTGCACGCGGTGGAAAAAGCTTTTGACGGCCATATCTGGGTCGCGCTCGGATATCCGGAGGGCATGAAGGGTTGGATCCAGTATTGCGCGGACAACTTCGCCGCCGAGAAGATCCGTGTGACCGGCCAGCAGCGTACCGACCTGATCACAGGCTTCACCCCAGGTAAAATCACCAACCGTGGCATCGCCGCTCTGCTCGGTGTCAGTCACACGACTGTTAACCGTGTCAGAGGCCAAGCCGGTATCGCTCCCGCGGAAGGCAGGACGCGCAGCGCAGACGGCAAACTCCGTCACGTTGACACCGTCAGCATGTCCAGTGAGGAACGCCGCAAGAAGATCGTGGAGCTCTCCGAGGAAGGCGCCAAGCAGACCGACATCGCCGAAATGCTCGACGTGTCCCAATCCACCGTGTCCGACACCTTACGCAAGGACAAGATGCGTCGCATCAGCGAAGGCCTCGAACCCGCGGTCGTCGACAACACCGAATTCGATCAGGCATCCGACGACCAGCCGTTGGACCTTGACATGGGCAACGCGGACGCCAAGATCCGCAGTTACATCGACGCGTTCGGCGTCACGGTAACGCAGGCGAACGACGGCATCGAAGGCATCGTGCGCCAGCTTGAGAGCGATTACTGGAAGCCGGGTTCCAGCGTCGTGGACGAAATCATCGGCAACAACGCTTCGATGATTTTCGACATCATCAGCAACACGGGCAAGATGCTCCGTCTGCTGAACATCGACCTCGACAACGTGTTCGATGGCGCGGACGATGACGATCCCGACAACGATTGGAGCCGTTTCGTCGATGGTTGCGAAGAGCTCGGCAAGGTCTGCGAGGAAGTCGTGGGCTGACCTTGCCCCGCACGTGTCGGAGTGGATAGGGGCATGGATCCACTCCGACGCCACGTTTCATTGAATCTTCCCGGAACGCCGCAGTCCCGGGATCGAATACTGGTTTTTGGAGAAGAAAAGACTGAATCATGAAATACACCAAGGACGAAGAGGAAAAGGCCGAAAGGTCCAGCGTCAAAATGTGGCCCGGTATCACCGCCGGCATCATCATCGGCCTGATCGCGTTCGTATTGAGCTTCGACGCCTTGCGTCTCGTGTTCGTCTCATGCGGCATCAACCCCTGGCTGAGCTGGGGCGGTCCCGTGTGCGTAGACGGCACGATCCTCCTGTGCACGTGGGCCACGTGGGGCTTCAAGAAAGGACACATCCGCGGCAGCGCCTACCCATGGGTGGGACTCGTCCTGTTCAGCGGTTTTTCCATCGCGGGAAACGCGTTGCACGCGATGATCAACACCGGGTTCCGACTGCCGTCATGGGTGCCGCCGGTCATCATGAGCATTCCACCTGTCGCACTCCTGTACGCGACCCACTTGATCGTCATCATCGCCGGGGACCGGCTCGACAAGATCAACACCGCCACTGACGCCACACGAGTGCCGGAAGCCGCACCGCGGGAGACCCGCGTGCCGGTTGAGCCCGTGAAAGCCCAGCCTGTGCAACCCACGCCCGTTCCCATGCCTACGCCGGTTGCCGAAACCAAACCCGAGCCCGAGACCGAACCGATGATTCCCGACCTGTTCGACTTCCAGACGATCGTGCCCAACATGGAGGACGATGCTGACCCAAAAGCCGAAGAGGCTGAAGCGCCCGTCGCCGACGCCTCCATTCCGACCATCACGACCTCCGACTCCAACGTTCCACAGCCGGTGATGGAATCCCACGTTACCATTCCAACCCTGGTCGCGGCCTCCACGGTCACCCCGGACATTCCAACGGAAACCACGCCGGAACCGGAAGCGGAACCAGTCGAGGACACTACTCCATCGGAGACGCCGGTCACAGCCGTGGGAACGGAAGAGGAAAAGGAGCCGGCGGACGCTCAGACTGAAACGGAAGCCGGAAACGAACCGGCTACGGACGATGCCGTCAAGACCAAGCCTAAGAAGACGCGTCGGAACAAGGCCGGCGCCGATGACGAGGAATGGCTCGCATGGCTCGACGAATTCAAAGCCCAGAACGAGACTCCGACCTCGGCGAAGGCGGTGGAGGCTGGATTGGCTTCGAGCAGTAGCACCGCCAAAAGGTATCTCGCACGTATCAGGAAAGAGCATCCGGAAAGGTTCTGAACATGGAACACCACAGCATGAGCGCCGGTGAATTCGAGGACCGGTACGGCGTCACCCCGCAGGAGGTGCAGGACGCTTTGGACGAGAACCGTCGCAGGGTCGCGCGCAAGCTTTCCGAATGGGGATACGGTTGGGCGGTGGACGAGGTCATGTGCGATGTGGCCGTGGAACTGCTCAAGGGCGGTCTGCGCCGGTGGGCGTCCTATGAGGACCGTAAGCCCTTGGGCGCTTTTGTTAACACTCTGCTTGGCAATCGTCTGGGTGAATGGATGCGGACGGAACGTCCCAAATACCGTGGCGGCATGACCCATGCTCCCCAGACCCGCCGCAAGCGGTCCGCCCACACGTCGTCGCAGGGCGAGGCGTTGGACGCGGACGAGGCAAGGAGTCTGATCCGCAGGGAGGATCATGCGGCGTCGGAGGGACGCCTGTGTGAGGAGGACGACGTGTTCGGCGATCCGGATTCCAATGTTCTCGCCGCTCCCGCGGGCGACAGGTCCAGCTATCAGGAATGGCTTACCGGCGGAGACCAGCCACAGGGGCTGGCGAGCGACGAATACAAGGACGACATGAAATATTTGGAGAACGAATGCGTGCGACAGGATCGGGATGGTCGGACATTGTGGCGGATGCTGGTACGCCAATGCCTCACCGTGACACGTGGCGCCGACGCATTGCGCGGTGACATCCGTCGTTTTTTGGAGAACTCGCATCGCGGCCGCAACCCACGAATCGAGGATTACCCGTACATCCTCGCCGCCATCAACAAATACAAGACGGGAAACAAGACGGGCAGGAGGACAAGATGATCCTTCATCGGCTGTTACCGGATCCCGGTGACGTGGAGATAAGGCCGGGACGGTTCTGTTTTCTCTCTCCAACACCGTTCCGGTCCATGACGGCCGCAACGCGTCGTCTATCGATGATGACGGACACGCGTGGCCGGCACCCCCTCAAGACTTTGGAAAACCTAAACATTTTGGAAGCAAGGAGCCGTAATGAAGACCGTTGAATGGGCTTGGAACTCTGATCCCGACACGCCGGACGAGAAACTCGTGCTGATCGCCATGGCGAGGGACACGTATCGGACCCCATTGGAGGCTTTGGCCATCGTGGGTTCCCGCGTGTTGCGGCATGCTGTGTGCGATATGACGCCGGCCGAACTCGACGTGGTCCTCGCGAGCCTGGAACGTCAGGGATACATCACGCCGTACGAGGATACGGACGGTACGGTCGGACGCCGGATCGGCATCCTGAACCGTGAGCACGCGCAGGAAGGCCCGTGGAAGGCATGGCGTCTCAACATCGACGGCAAGGAGACGGGACGATGAGCGTCAGAGCGATCTCATGGGCGTATGGCCAGAGTCTTGGTTCCGCATCGCAAAAGGCAGTGCTGCTCCATCTCGCATATCTGGCCCGTGAAGAGGACAACTGCGCGTGGCCGCACGTAACGCGTATCCAGGCAGAGACCGAATTAAGCGAACGTACCGTACGCAAGGCATTGAAAGCACTGCAGGACAAGGGACTGATCGCATTGGGAGACCAGAACCTCGCCGCGGGGCACGGCAACGGCGACATCGTGCCAGCGAACCGTCGACCCAAGGTCTGGATCCTGCGATTGGACCATAGCGGAAAGGCTGACAGATCATGACGGTAGTGACCATGGTATGGGTCCAGGAACACGTGCACGAGGTACGCAATGCGACCAAAGCGGTCTTGTCATATCTCGCATTCAAAGCTCGTTACGACGACGGGACGGCCGCATGGCCGGCGATAGGCACCATCGCTGGAGCATGCGGGTTGAGCGAGAAGACCGTGCAACGCAGCATCGACCAGCTTCTCGACCTCGGACTGATCGAACCCGGACAGCAGAACTTCAGCGCCATTAACCCGAAGACCGGCGAACCGGTCAGGAGAAACTACCAGACCATCGTATGGAACGTGATCTGCAAGGAATCGAACCTGCCGACCGAACCATGCGAGGACCCGTCCGCGTCCAAGGTCAGGGCCGCCATGAAACGCGCGGAAAGAGCGAAAGCCAAAATGTCGCCCCTGAACCAAACGGACCAGAACGACGGTGAAAGCTCGGACAAAATGTCCGGAACGGCGGACAAGAAACAAACAAAAAGAGCGAAAGCCAAAATGTCACCCCTGAAGAATGGCGGAAACAAGCCGATTCTCACAGATTCTGACAAAATGTCGCCCCTGGAATCACAGGACGGGACGAACGATGTGGTCGAGGACAAAATGTCCGAAAAACTGGACAAAATGTCGCCCAATAATACATTGAAATACAATTACCCCTCTCTCCCTACGGGAGAGCTCCCCGCAAGCGGGAAGCGCCCCACCGGGGAGGACGGGAAAAATGAGACGGGACGATCCTCCGAAGCCGTGACCGTGATGGACCATCTCACGGCCATCCGCTCCAAGCTGTCGCTGACGACCTCAACGCCGACCAAACGTGACCACGCCAAAATCGGGAACCTCGTCAGCCGGGTCGCCAAGGCCCACGACGCCGACCGCGCGGTAGCCGTGGCGCTCATCCTCGCGGTCATCGACTGGCTGCCCGCGAACACGTACTGGCTCCGTCGCATCGACTCCGCCCGCCGACTGGCCGACAACTGGGATCAGATCGCCAACGACTGGACCGTCAGCCAACTCGAAAACCAACGCGAACGCGACACGGAAGCCCGGACCCGCGGCCGCAAGCCCATCTCCAAGCCCACACCCATACCGGACCACCACTCGGAACGCCACGTGCACACGCTCATGTGCGAACACGTCCTGAACGACATGAAGCCACACGAGGCGGAATACGACCACGAGGGAAGCCTGCGATCCGGGCATCCATCCGAATGGCAGCTCGCATGCATGCGCCACGCGGCCGAACTCAACCAGCGTGACGGACTCGACAAGGCCGCCTGAGAGGATCTTCCAATGATCGACGCCGAATTCACAGACGGTATCCATCACCGGTTCAATACCGAAACACGACTCGAATATCCACGTCCAAACCAAAAACGGTAGTCGTAAAACCAGTAGAACGAAAGGAAAACACGATGAACGGGAAACGAGAGAAAACCAACGCGCACGGTGCAGGACGCATCCTGTCCTACGAACCGTTGAAAGTGCACTGCGACGCGTGCGACCAGGATTTCAACTCATGGGAATCGTTCGGCAGACATGTGGACGAGATCGTCGACAAACCCGCCGACACCAGACGCGAGGCCGTCATGGACGTCCTCGCCGACCATCTGGGAGACATCGGCATGGAGGACGGGTGGGACGATCCACAAGTCACACCCGACGGGTCCATCAAATGCGGATGTCTCATCGAATTCCCGGACATCACCGCATGGCGCGCGCACCTCGCCCAAGCCATCATCGACAACATTGACGCCAGCAAGGAAGCCTACGAAGCCCTGAACCGCGTGGACGTGGAAGCCATGCGCGAGGCCGGCGAGATGAACGACGAGCCCATGGGGCAGGACTGGCGGATCCGCCACGACCGTCTCCTGGCCGCCTCGCCGATCGTCCTGGACGCGGCGGAAAACCGCGACGGGGATGGCTCTGACATGACATGCGCTCCATCCAATCCGACAGCTGGAACAACAGGAAACATGTCCGAATAATCCGACCGGTTCCTGGCCGATGACGAGGACATATGCTGCCATGATGATTGACTCCGAAGCCAAAACGCTTTAGCCCTCCGTCGTACATGCTTGCATCGCCGACAGCATTGAAAGATTACTTATTCGCCGACTCGGAAGCAGAATATCAACTGGAACATAATGTTCCAGTTGATATTTCCCGTCGTGAGCTTTCCACTCCGGCCGGCGCACAATACCTACGCAGATCGGGAGATGGTTCTCTCAACGTCCGGACGAATCACCGTGAACGCTTCCACACCAAGACTGGACCCGTCGAACACCCACCGGCATTCCCTCGGCCGGTCATCGGCGCAGACCGGCAACGGTGGCACCCCAAGCGGCGACCTGTCGGCCGGATTGGAGAACACGCCTCCCCTGTTCCGATAGTTCCTGTATATGAAATTGTCCTCTTGGACGCCGCCGCATTTCGGACAGGCCAAGGCCGGATACGTGCGGCCCATCGTCTTGGAATACGTGGGACGCACACGCCGGTCCATGCCGAACGTCCGCAGGAACGGCCGCGAGAGCGGTCCCGCCCCGTCCGCGTCGCTCCGGGACACGACACGGCAATCGCAGCCGTCACGTCCTTCTGGTTCTAGGAAGATTGCCTGGCCGCCGACTCGGAAGCAGAATATCAACCCGTGCATGATGCACGGGTTGATATTCCCAGTCGTGAGCTTTCCGCTCCGGCCGGTGCGTGTCATCCGCCGACCCTTCCCCGTGTTTCCCTGTCCGATTGCCGACTGCCGATTATCGGCGTTCGCCCGGCGGTCGGCCGTGTGGAATGTATTGCATCCTACGTGGCGTGGACGGGAGGGCGTTTTATGGCGGATGGGAAAAGCGGGAACGGTCTGGTGAAGGGCGTCACGGTGTGCGGTGTCGTGATTCCCATGATCCTGATCGCACCCATCGTCCTGCTCATGAGCTTCAGCACCATCCTCGTGGCCATGGTCCAGGCCCAGTACGGCACGACGTGCGGCAGTACGACGTCCTCATCCAATACGACGACCTCATGGGTCGAATGGGCGAAGAACATCGCCGCGGACGACTCGCATGGCTACAGTCAGCCACGGCGTAACGGCAATCCGGACTACGATTGCTCGTCCCTGGTCTACTACGCGTTGAAACAGGCCGGCCTCGATGTCGGCTCTTCCGCGTTCAGCACGGCCAACGAGGGCACGGTCCTGGAGAAAGCCGGTTTCGAACGGCATGACTGGACCAAGGTCTCGGACCTGCAGTCCGGCGACATCGTGTGGAGGTCGAGCCATACGGAGATCTACGTGGGCGACGGCAAGTTCGTGGGCGCGCATCACGACGAGAACGGTGGCATCGCCGGTCCGAAGGCCGGCGACCAGACCGGCGACGAGATCAGCGTCGACTCGTACGCGGTGGGCTACACGGCCTACTACCGGTACAAGGGCGCGATGAACGTCGAGACCGCCGGCGGGAAGGTCACGTCCGCGCAGGCCGTGTCCGGCAAAACGAAGGACGACGGTTGGGACGGCATGAGCTCGACCGCCGCGAAAACGAAATGGTTTAACGGTCTCGCCGGCCCCGGCGACGCGTGCGCCACGTATCCCGAAGGCCAATGCACGTGGGGCGCGTGCGTCCGCGCCTACCATCTGGGTTGGAAGCATGTGGGCAAGTATTGGGGCAATGGCCAGAATTGGGCCGCTTCCGCCAGAAGCGAAGGCTACGGGACCACGACCGACGCGCCCGTTCCGGGAGCGATCGTGAGTTTCCCGGCCGGCATCGAGGGCGCCGACGCCACTTACGGGCATGTCGCGGTCGTGGAGACCGTGGACACGGCCAAGGGAACCATCCTCATCAGCGAGATGAACGTGAAGGGGCCCGTATACTCGTCCCGCACCCTGCCCATCAAGGGCGGCGCGGTCTACATCCTTCCCAAGGATTCCATCAGCGGGGCCGGTGGCGGCAGCGTCGGCACGGACCAGTGCGTCACGGGAGACGATTCCACTTCGGACGTGTCCGGAGACAAGGCGTCCGTGGAAGCGGCGAAGAAGATCGCGAAACGCAGGCTCAAGGATTACGGATGGGAGGACGGCCAGTTCGACTGTCTCGACAAACTGTGGACGCGTGAATCCGGATGGCGGTGGGACGCGGAGAACCCGTCGTCCGGCGCGTACGGCATCCCGCAATCGTTGCCGGGCGGCAAGATGGCGTCCGCGGGCCAGGATTGGAAGACGAACGCGGCCACGCAGATCAAATGGGGATTGGGGTACATCCAGCAACGCTACCAGTCGCCGTGCGGCGCGTGGGCCCATTCAGAAACGACCGGCTGGTACTGACCGGTCCAAACAGGGAAAAACGGAGGAACACATGGACATGATTCTCGCGGACAGCGCGTTGAAGGGATTGAGGCCCGACCCGGCATGGGACGTCGCGGGCGTGCGTGACATGGTCGGCGGCGTCATCGCCGTCGCCCTCGTATTGTGCGTCGGCGTGATCATCCTGGGTTGCGTCAGTCTCATTCCGGGCCTGATATCCAACAATCAGATGGAACGCGCGTTCAGTTGGAAGCGATTGCTCGCCGCGATGCTCGTCCCGTTCGTGATCGGCGCGGCCGTGAGCGGTTGGAGTTGGAGTTGCAACCTGTTCGGCTCCAACGGCTTGCAGTCGAACAGGTCGTACACGCAGACGTCCGGCAGCGGCAAAACCGATCTGAAGGACAAGAGGGGCAAGGGCGACGACAGTCTGACCGGCCTGGTCAAACAGTTGGGCGACGATATCGTCTCCGGTATCGGCGACAGCGTGAAAAGCGCCGTGAGAACCGGAGTGCGCGACGCGTTGAAGGGATTGGACTTCGTTACCGGCAAGGACGGCAAGGGCAACATATTCCAGAAGGCCGGCAACGGCATCAAGGACGGTGCGGCCAGCCTGTGGAAGTGGATCACTGGTGAATAGTGGAATAGCGTCCCTGTCCGCTTAGCCGATTATCGGTTCCGTTCCGTCGTCGTGGTCGTGGAATCCTTTGAAAGGAGTGTGCGATATGCTACACAATCTCGCGGCGCCAGCCGCAGCAACAATCGTGTCCGTTGCGACCGGTCTGAACGACGGCGACCTGAGCAATCTGAAGGTAAGTCCGAATTTTTCATTCTTTCCTTTTATGGATCTGGTCTCCAACATGGTCGGTGGCCTGTGGGCGTTGAGCCTGTACATCGCCGTCGGCGCGTGGATCTGCGCGGCGATCGCGTGGATCGCCGGCCGTGTGATCCATTCCGGTCCGATGCAGCAGTATTCCGGCACGGTGTTCATCTGGTGCGCTTTGGCGACGATGATCCTGGGCAGCGCCATGGCTATCGTGAAGTTCTTCGCGACGCAGGCGCTGTTCTGACCGATGTCTCCTGACACACCCCTGTTCACCGCCGTGGCCGGGCCTGTCCCGTCCACGGCTTTTCTCTTCTAGGAGGCGAATGGCATGTCGTTGATAGTCCAGACGGTCTTCGCGAATCTCATCGACTGGCTGTTCAAACCGGTCGACAACCTCTGCTCGCAACTGTTGACCGGCGCGTTCGGCGGTCTGGTCGGCAGCATGAGCAACGACGAGTGGAACGTGGCGATCACCGCGGCGAACCGTATAGGCTGGATCATGGGCTTCGTGAACATGGCGTTGTGCATCATAGGCGCGTTGCAGGCCGCCGCGAAAGGCAGTGTCGCCGACGTGATCAAAAGCTTCGCCCTGGCCGTGCTCGCCTGGCCGTTGACCGCGGTGTGCATCAGCGTGATGATCACCATGGACGGCATCGTCGGCCAGATCACGAACCGTATCCTCACCGTCCCCTTGGCCGGCGTGGGCACGTCCGACCCGTTCGGCGACAGCGTCGTGTCGAATCTCGTCGGCACGATCGTGAAGCTCACCGCCGGTTTCGATCTGATCATCCGCATCGTCGTGTATCTCGTGTTCTTCCTCGCGGTGTTGGCCTTGGCCGGCATGCTCGCCGCACGTGACATCAGCCTGATCCTGCTCGCCTGCGTCGCTCCCCTGCCGGTCATGATGACCGGGTGGAAGGTCACGCGTCCCGCCGCGGCGAAATGGGCGCAGGCCGTGGTCGGCGTGCTCCTGTCCGCGCCGTTGAGCGCGCTGGTCATCATGGTGGGGTCCGGCATCTGCTATGTCGCGAAGAACAATCCGCATTACGCGGAATCGTTCTTCCCCGCGCTGATGGGCGTCGCGACGATCATCATGGCGTGCTTCAGTCCGAAGCTCATCATGCCCGCGGTCAGTTTCATCGGCACGAACGTGGCCGCCGACATGCAGGAGCGTGGCGGCAAGGTCGGTCCGAACGCGATCAAGGCAGCGGTGCAGGTCACCGCGGGTGTCGTCCAGGCCGCCACCGCCGGTGCGACGGGTGGTATCGGCAAGGCCGTGAACTCGGGTGCGGAAGCCGTGCTCGGCGCCGCGCAGGGCAGGCCCGCCGACGTGGGAGGAGCGTTGGGCGGCCTGTTCAGCAACAAGAACGAAGGCGAGGATTCCGACTCGTCCACCGGTTCGAAAGATGGTGGGAAAGGCCAGTCGCAGGCCGGCGACTATGATTCCCTGTCTTCCGCCGCACAACCGTCCGACGCTTCCGGAACCTCCGTACCGACGGCGTCGGACGGCATGGACCGTTCCGGTTCGAGCCAGACCTTGGACGCCGCGTCCTCCGACACGGGCGACGGCCCGTCCGGATCCGAGTCGGGACCGGCCGCCACGCCTCCGCCTCCGACCCCGTCCGCTTCTTCGTCCACGCCCGTCGTGCAGGGAGCTCCGGGCGGCCGTGGCGGCGATGCGCATGCCGATGGCGGCCTGGGCGGCCAAGGCGCGGACGGCGGGCAGGGAAGCCAAGGCGCCGATGGCGGTATGGGAGCCGATGGCGGCCAGGGCGGTTCCGGCGCGTCCGGTGGTTCCGGCGGCCGTGGCGGCGATGGCGGTATGGGAGGTTCCGGAAGCTCCGGAACGTCGAACCCGTATCAGGGAGTCAATGGCACGCCGTCCGGTCCGACCGTCGGCTGACGGGAGTCCCGTTATCGCCACGTGTCCGCGTGGACGTCATGCCGGAGGGGATCCGCCCATCGGGTCGGAAGACCCGGGCGGGTTCCCTCCGTTTGTTTTTCCCGATTGATTCTGATGGAGGCCATCAATGCCCAGTAATTCCGATACCGGCGGTGGGAAGGTGCCCGCCGCATCGTTCAGCCGACTGTCCGCCACGCGCGTGATCCTCGGCCTCGACAGGGCGCAGCTCATCGTCTGCGTCATAGGACTTGTCATCCTCGTGTCCGGCGCGGCGATGGGCTTGAACGTGCCGGTCATGATATTGGGCGCGCTTGTTCTCGCGTATGGCGCGCCCCGCATCCAGGGATTGAGCCTCGTGTCATGGACGTGGATCTGGCTGCACTGGCATTCCCGGTTGAAGGATGGTACGAACCGTTGGGCGTATTCGCCGCTCGCGTCCGGCCGCCCGTTGGGAGTGCTCGGCCTGTACGGGCATGTCGAGGACCGGTCGCAGACCATCGAAGGCCAAGGCGTCGAAGTGGTCGGCACGCCGTTCCAGGGAGCCTGCTACCTGTGGGATCCGGACAAGCGGCAGGCCACGGCCGTGCTGACCGCGAACGTGGAGGAATGGATCTTCTCCCCGGACAGCCGGAAGGCGGGCCGTGCCATGGCGTTGAACACGATGCTCAAGGAGCTGTCCGAAACGGATGGTTTCACCGAATTGAAGGAGACGAGCTTCGTGCTTCCGGGCCACACTCCCCCGGAACCCGACTACCTGAAATCGGAGGGGACGCCCCAGTGGGCGCGCGACGACCTCGCCGACCTGTGGCATCTGCCGGACATCCTCACCCCGTTGCAGAACATGAACTACATCAGCGTGTCCGTGAACGCGGACCGTCTGCCGCACGTCGTCAGGAAGGACCGGACGGAACGGGCCGCGGTCGGCATCGCCATGGGCGACCTGATCCGCATGACCGTCGCCCCGTCCCTGCTGGACTGCGGCGCCCGCCGGAACACCATCCACTGGTGTTCAGTGGACGACCTGCGGTATCTGATCCGCACCGTCGCGGACCCGGAGCATGCGGCCGACCGTCCGCCGGTCAACAGGGACGATCCGACCGTCACCTGGGTGGAGGAAGCCAAGGAACACGACTACATCACCTTGGACTCGTGCGTTGCACGTTCGTTCTGGATCTACCAGTGGCCCGACTTCGACGTGGAGGCCGGTTGGATCCGCGAACTGGTCACGGAACGACGCATGATGGCGTTCTGCCACATCTGGCGTCCGCTGACGATGGAACAGTCCGAAGCGGAACTGCGCAACCGTAAGAGCAGCATGCGGCAGCGCAGCAAACTCCAGGACCAGCGTGAGAAAAGCCGTGACGAACGCCGTGAGGAAAAGGAACAACGGCTGCGCGAGCTGGAGCAGGAGGCCAACTGGCCGGACACCGACCATCAGGGATTCATCACCCTGTTCGCGTCCAGCCTGCCCGAACTCGACGTGTTCGACCGCGACATGCAGAACAAGGCCAAGAACTGGCATATGAAACTGAATCCGATGAAGGGCCAGCAGCGTGCCGCGTTGACGACCATCCTTCCCCTCGGCATCTGACGGCCATACCGGTAATGGCATGACGACCGGCGGCGACTCGGCGAAAACAAGTGAATGGAGACAGGGAAAAGTGAAAGGAACTATGGGAACGCGCGGGCCGATGCGAAAGCTGGGGACGATCGAGGCGTTCGAGAAGCTCCAGAGACTGGCCGACGAGGCCGACGCCCTCCGCGGGAAGCATGAGAACGAGCCTGGGCTGGCCCTGTTCTTCGACGGCCAGCGGCGTGCGTATACGGACGCGCTCCGTATCCTCAAGGACGCCATGGACAGCGACTACGCGCGATACCGTCGCTGGCAGGAGGCGCGCGGCTCGGAAGGGAAAACGACGAACGAAAAGGCTGTGGACCGGTGAACGGCAAGAGGGCGCTTCTGCGTCCGCTAGACCTGCTGGCCTTCCTGTCCATGACGCCCGTCCCGCCGGCCCGCGCCCGGCGATAACGGCCCGCCGGCCCGTGAACTCGCTGAAGGACCGCGGCCGGGGGCTGCGGGGAACGGAGAAAAGAAAAATGAACACATCGGTGAATGAGCTGCTGTCGAATCCGGCATTCCGACCGCTGGTACTACTGGATGTGCTTGCGGTGTTCTTGATGATCATATGTCTGGTCTTCCGACGCATGAGGAAGGGCTATTACGTCGAGCAGGCGAATGACGCCCGCAAGGCGATGATGCTGAACATTGCAGTCCGCAACGTCACCGGAATGGGGGTTTATTCGGCACCCGGCTATTGGGACAACGGGGATCTGAACCTATGCAGGTTCGAGCGCGCCAACGGCGACATCGTTCCCGGCGCGGTGGAGGCCGACGGGGAGGGCGGGCTGCGCGTCTATGAGATAACAGGCGGCTCACACCGGTCCGACTTCAGCTACCGGCTCCTGGGCGAGGCGGAATACAAGGAGATCTGGAAGAAGCCGAGCAGGAGGAGGTTCTGACATGGGAAGGCAGAGGGAACTGCTGAGGCTCTCGATCCTGCTGATGGGACGGATATGTGCGGAGGACGAATGAAATGAAAGATATGACCGTGGAGACGTTGAACTTCATCATTCTCTGCATGGGACTGCTGTTCGTGATGGCGGGAATCCTCCTGATCGTGGGAAAGCTGGACGGGAAACGTCCGGCATCCATTGCGTTCGGCGTGCTCATGATCGCAGGGGGGCTTCTCTGCGGCATCCCCGAATTACGGTCGTGGATGCTCGCACGCGCCACCGACCTGGAACACGCACTGGAGGCCATGTGGGCGGGGCTCGATGGCGACGGCCAGATGCTTGTCTACATCTTCGCACTGTGGCTCATGGGCGCAATCGTCATAATGGTGGGAGGCCGTCGATGACATTTCTCTACCTGAGCTCCGGGAACCTCAAGAGCGAGGCTGTGGAACAGGCCGTCGACAATGCAGGCGGATTCGACCTCGACGAATGGAGCAAGGCCCACGCGCCGGAATCGGTCCCGGACCGGCGCCCATGGTTCTTCAAGACCGTGATGGGACGCGGGCTTGTATGCCTGCTGACGAAGGTCATCCCGATCCTTCTCCCCGTCGTATGGCTCTCGCTGGTCGTCATGGGCATGCTGCCGAACCCGCTGGCGCTATTCGACTTCTTCTCCACGGACCCGCAGCCGTCGTTATTGAATCCAGCCAATGGATGCTTCTGGCTGCTTCTGACCATGTTCATCGTCGCCGTCCTGCACGATTCACTGCCCTCCCTGCTGCGAAGGCTCGGCTGGATGATGGATGAGCCCAAGACCGCGTCGGCCTCGTTGACGTCCATGGTGGAGAGCCATTACGGCGTATCGAATCTGGAGGTCGACTGGTTCGGCGCCGCGGCCGGAGGGGTCCCGCCGTTCGACGGATTGTACTCCTGCTGCTACGACACCGGACGGCGTAAGAACAACGGCGTGCTCCGCGTGCGGAATCATCGTGTCTGGCTGTATGGGCCGGACGGATGCGAGGAGGAGCGACATGAACACTGAGAATCGTCCTGGCGCGTTTATCCGCTGACCCGTGTCAACGGTCTTCGCTTCCGCGCATCTATCGCCATCGGTCCGTGCCGGCATACGTGGAAGAAGAGACCTCAGGAAAAAGATCAAGGAAAGAAATCATGGCGGAGGATATCGACAAGGTGGAACGGGCGCGTCTGGCGCGCAAGGAGATCATCGACCATATGGATTGCGACGACTGCACGGAGGATTACGTGTTCCTTCTGAAGCAGGACGGCTGCGAGTTCGGCATGGGACTGACCACGGTGCTTTCCATGCTCGCGTTCGCCGAACATGAAGGCGCGGTGCCCGAGCTGCCGGCGGACTGGTGGCTGAAGGTATCCAGGAGATACTAACGGTGTCAGAACCATTTCCTCGATATCGTACGGCGCTACGATTGGAACCAATATCGGTTCCATCGGAGGTGTCGTATGGATGTGTTCAAGATCCATGTCGGCGAGGGCAGGGCCATCGCCATCAGCAGGGAGAATTATTTCATGGAGACCAAAGGCATGGAACCGTATGTGGTCGAACGGGATGGGCATAGGACGTTCTACGCGGTCTGTCCCGAATGTGACAATCCAATCCAATTGATCGGGTTGAACCGTCGCGAACTGGATGCCGGTCATCGACGCCCGTATGGAAAACACGTCGGGCATGACGTGCCTGGAGTGGCCGTATATGACGAGACGGCGTATCTGGAATGCTCGTATTCGAATCCGGGATATCATCGTGACCCCGGTTCGCGTCGTCCCCCGTCCAATCCCACGGCATTGGCCCTGTACCGGATCATGAGGGACCGTTTCGACCGGGTGGAATACGCGTGGAGACGCGCTTCGGGAATACGCCTTGGCATCAAGAGACTGCGCAGGGCGTTGACCCTTTGGCGGAACGACAAGGCATGGCTGAATTACGATTCCACCTACTGCAACCTTCCGCAGATGTTGTTCATGGGATCGCCGGAACAGGACCTGTACGGCCAATGCGTGTCCAAGGATGGTCCGGTCGCTGCGGCTCTTTCCACTCTCGACGACATCAGACTGGAACCCGTGGATTTTTCCGAGGAATACGTTCGCGTCTCCACCACGCGTTTCACCAACGTCACGTTCACGCTCGGCCCTCCATCCAAACGGAAGGACGGCGAGCACATGGTCGAATACTTCCCGCTATGCCTGTTGCATGAGGGACGTCAGATCGGCTGTTTCATCCAGGTTCGTACGGATCCGGAATGGTTCAGCCGCATATTGAACATGCCTGATTGGCATGAGAACCATCGTCTGTCGGCCATGGCCGCCGACGTGCTGGGATAGCTTTCCATGGTTGAAGAGTAAAACAGGAATGGGAAAGGGAACGGTCCGCGACTTGGAATCGTCACGAACCGTTCCCTTTCCCGTATCGGTTCCGTCACACGGCCCGCAAGCGGTGCTCTTCATGATGCGCGCGGGCATCCTGGATGATGAGGGCCTTCAGATACTTGCTTTTGTTGTTGAAACCATCACGTATCGCCGCATGCTCTATATAGGAACTCCATGAGACCGGGACACGGAAGCGTTCCTGCACGCTCTTCTCCCGTTTCTCGTTGGCCGTCGGCCGGCCTGGTCCGGCCATTGCGGCGAGAATCGCGGTGGCGTCGGAATCCTCGGCCATGAGCGAGGCCATCAGCTCCGATGCCTGATCGCCCGTGAGCTGCGCGATCGGAGCCGTCGCGGGGGCGGGCTCGTTCTCGTCCGCCAGTCGTTCGTAGATGTCGGTCATTTCCCTTGTCTCCATTCCATCCAGTAGGTACGCCATTTGTCGGTCAGATGCTCGACGTGGAACACGAGCATGTCACGTCCCTGCGGCCGAGCCAGCACTTCTATCAGGTCGTCGTCCAACGCGCCGGGATGGCGTAGGCATATGACGAGCGCCACCATGTTGCCGGACGTTCCGGGCGGGATGGTCGGGTCGGCCGGGTCGATGAGCGCGATCCATTCCGGATGCGCCATAGCCTTGCGTATCCCGTCCTCGTCAAGTCGGTCCTCATCGAAATGCTTGTAGGCCGATTTAGGGTCGAAGATAATCATGGAATTAATTGTACCACAATTGTTTGGCTGCGATTACGCTGTTTTCCTATCGCAGGCCGTCGTCTTGCCATTGGATATCCGATTCCATGCGGCGGCAGGATGGTTGGTGTGGATGGAGTGGAATGTTTCGGAAGCTGTGCCTTATTGCCGTCAATCCTTGGTGACGCGCGTGGAAAAGCGGAGTGATTCCTAAAAGACAAGGAGTTGGATCATGGCGGAGGATATCGACAAGGTGGAGCGGGCGCGTCTGGCGCGCAAGGAGATTATCGACCATATGGATTGCGACGACTGCACGGAGGATTACGTGTTCCTTCTGCGGCAGGGTGGCCGTGAGTTCGGCATGGGATTGACCACGGTGCTTTCCATGCTCGCGTTCGCCGAACATGAGGACGCGGTGCCACCCCTCCCACCGGAATGGTGGGTACGGGTATCGAACAGATACTGATGGAAATTCAATGGAACACTCCATACGATGAAGACCGATATCGGTTTATCTGTCGGAGGTTCCCATGGACGTATTCAAGACTCATGTGGGTGAAGGCAAGGCGCTCATGATCAATGAAGAGAGCTTCTATCTCGCGACCAGGGAGAGAAAACCGTATGTCGTCGATAGTGGTGGCGTGAAATCCTTCTACGCGGTCTGTCCCGAATGCGACAATCCGATTCAGCTGATCGGCCTGCTGCGACGCCAGCAGGATTCCCTTCCTCATCGCCCATATGGGCGGCATATCGGACATGACGTGCCGGGCGTGGCCGTATATGACGAGGACGCTTACCTGTCCTGTCCGTTCTCCGATCCCGGATATTGGAGAACGGACGGGAAACGCAAGCCGTCCAATCCGACCGGCCAGGCCTTGTACCGGATCATGAGGGACCGGTTCGACCGGGTGGAATACGCGTGGAGGGAAAGCTCCGGGCTTCTTCTCGGAATCAAGAGTCTGCGACGTGCGCTTACTGTCTGGCGGAATGACAAGGGATGGTTGAACTACGGCTCCACATACCATAATCTGCCTCAGATGTTGTTCTTCGGTCTTCCCCAGGAAACCCTGTATGGGCAATGCGTGTCGAAGGACTCGCCGCTCGCTTCCCGTTTGGCCGCCGCGGACGGAATATTCTTGGAGCCTTCGGGATTCTCCGATTCGTACCTACGGATCAAGACCTCGCGTTTCGTTGACGTCGGCTTCGTTCTGGGGGCCAGAAAGGCGCGGGTCGTGAACGATCGTTTGACGGAAACGTTTTTATTGGGTGTCAACGTCGAGGGAAAACCGTTAGGTTCCGATCTTGTCGTTCACACGGATCCGGTATGGTTCAGCCGCATATTGAACATGCCTGATTGGCATGAGAACCATCGTTTGTCGGCCATGGCCGCCGACGTGCTGGGATAACGGACCGGTCCATACTGGAGTTGGTTTTTTCGGAGTGCGCTCCCACGGCTGCTCTTTCCAACTGTTATCGACCGTTATCGGCTTGCGTGCATGTGGAATGTCCGACGGGAACGGACCGGCTTCCTTCCTACCCTCAGAAACCGTCAAACGTTCCCCGTCACGCAAGCCATGGTGGGCGTGCGCACCCGTCGGGAATGGGCTCTACACCCTTTTCTCCCCTTTCCCGCGGCAGGCCAGTTCCGCCGGACCTATCGCAGCCCTCGTTCTTGACTTCTTCTTCTCGCGAGGGACGGTCCGGCGGTATGGCCTTTTTCTTTACCATGACCGTGTAAGGAGTTTCCTATGGACTGGAATGACGATGATGAATACGCGGAACCGGATGGAGTGGACCCGGAATGGAATCCCTTTTCCACGCCACGGTCTTTGGATGACGGCCCGGGTTGGGATGATGGCGGTCCGCATGCCGGCGGCGTGTCCCGCATGCCGAAGAGGCTGATCGTCGTCATCACCATCGTCACGTTGATCGTCGCGGTCGTGAGCATCGGCCTGGTGATCACGGAATCGAACATGAGCGTCCACCGTCACCAGCTCGCTTCCGCGTGCGAGACCGCGGTTGCGGAGATGGGCCAGGCGCGTGAGCGGTTGGATGGTCAGGTGGCCGAACGGTTCAGGACCATCGACCTGCCGGCGTTGAGCAAGCGGCAGAAACACGAATACGAATCATTGCGGAAGGTTGCCAAGCCCGTGTCCATCGACTGTGACGCGAGCCAAAGGAACAGTCGGCTTGAGGAGAACACGCGTAGGGCCACGCGGGCGACGCGACGGTATGAGAGACAGTCGAAACAGGTCGCGGCGTTCGCCCGTAAGGCCGACCGGCTTGCGAAGACTCACGCGGACCGGGAGGACACGGACCGTCTGGCCAGGGATATCGACGAGGCCCGGAGTCTGCTGGACCGGACCGAGGGCATGGAATTGATGGTTCCTTATCTGCGTACTCGGCTTTCGGACACGTTGGCCCGTGCGGAGCAGACTCCGGCGGGTTCGGCCGATATGGAATCCATCATGTCCACGTTGGAGGATCTGATGAATCAGGTACGAGAAAACGCCGGACTATGAGACAAGGGACGTGGCCGGCCAATGCGGGCGGATATGCCGGTCATGGGGCGTCTCCATTAGAATGGGCATCATGATCGACATCCAAGATTTTGAATCATGCGAGACTTCCGGACAGTTCTACGGCGGGAACGCCGGACGGAAGATCGGACTCGTCTGGAGGGACGGCGACTGGTTGGTGAAATTCCCCGGAACGACCAGGAACCTTCAGGGCAGCGTTCCTTCGTATACGACCGCGCCGGTGTCCGAATGGCTGGGATCCCACGTGTATGCCGCTCTTGGCATACCGGTTCATGAAACGGTGCTGGGAATCCGTGATGGGCGTATCGTCTGCGCCTGCAGGGACTTCACCTTCCCTGATTCCAGACTTGTCAATTTCCATGATCTGAAGAACTCGCTTTCCGATGACGAGCCAGGATTCACCGAGGACGCGTCCACCGGTTCCGGAGTGGTGCTCGCCGATGTACGGTCGGCGATTCACCGTATCCCGGTTCTTCGCTCGATCGATGGAGTGTCCGACCGGTTCTGGGACATGTTCGTGGTGGACGCGTTCATCCGCAACATAGACCGGAACAACACGAACTGGGGCGTGCTCAGGAATCCACGCGGGGAGTTCTCCCTCGCGCCGGTCTACGACAATGGCAACTCGTTCAACAACAAAAGAACCGAATCGGGAATCGAACGCCGTCTCGCCAACCCGGATCTCATTCGCCAAGACGCGTTGGATGTCCGCTCCTGCTACGTGACGGATAGGGGAAAACCCATCGCCCCGTTGAAATACCTCGCATCAGGACAGGACGAGGAATGCACCAAGGCGTTGGATCGCTTCATGGAAAGATACGATCCACGTTCCTTCCATGATCTGCTTGACTCCATACCGTCCATGTCGCATGGTCTCACCGTCGTGCCTGATGGTTTCCACGAATACCATCGCAGGGTCTGCGACTATCGGTACGAGCACGCGTTCATGGAGGCATGGCGTGAACTGCATCCAACTGTGGGTTTCCCGTCCAGTCCGGAAGCATCCGTCCCCGAGCCTCTTCCTGATCCCGATCCCTCCGTCTTACCCTCATCTTCTGTTCCGACGTGTTTCGACGGTCCGGGAATGTGACGCGTCCGTCTCGATATCAATGGTCAAGGAACGTGGAACGGACAACCGGACGATCGAAAGCGTATCCTGAAAAAGTCGTCTGAAGGTTCCGGACTGGGAGAGGATGACGGGCAATGAGCTGGGCGGACCTGTTGAAAAGCATCGTATGCGTTCTGAACCTCATCGCATGCGTGCGGTTGACCGGACCATATCTGATTCCGAAACGGTCCGACCGTGAATGGTCGGAAGCGCGACGCCGTACCGGCCTGTACTGTCGTCTGGCCGGCTGGATAGGCGTGTTCGCCTACTCGTACGGACTGGGTCACGGGCTCATGCATGCACGGGACGGATGGACCGGCATGGCATCCGGCGTGGAAGTGATCCTCCTGCTGGTCCAAATCCTGAATCTCGCCATCTGGACGTATCTGCTCGTTCGCTCGCATGGCAGGAGCCTGTAGCCTCTTCCCTATGCGATATCAACAAGGGGTTATGTGGGTAATATGAATCACATCGTAGTCGAGAAGGAGTCGTCATGGACGAGAAAGACAGCATGACGCCGGACACCATCCCGCAGTCCACGCCCGTGGACGGGACCGTTCCGGCCGGAAGGAAGAACCGCAGGCCGGTCGTCATCGGCGTGGCCGCCGTCGCGGCCATCGCGCTGGTCGCGGGTGGCGTGTGCGGATACAGGGCGTACGAGAACCATCGGGTGTCGATGGCTCGTGAGGCGTGCCAGTCGGCCGTCACGGACCTGAACAAGGCCGTGAAATCGTATAAGGCGCTGCTCGGCGCGGACGCTACGACGGGCGCGTTGAAGACGGATGCGACAAGCGTGAAGGACGCGAAGACCCTTGACGCGCTCAAGCAGGCCGTCGGGGCGAAGACGCCCGGCATGGTCAAGTGCGACGCGTCCGACAAGACCGGTCTGGACGAGGCCACCGCCAAGGCGGACAAGACGACCAAGGGCGTGAAGGCGGGTGCGAAGGCGTTGGAGTCGGCCGTGAAGGCGGTCGAATCGTCGAAGCTGGACAAGACCGTGGCCGACGCGGACGGGCTGTACAAGGCGACGGAAGGCAATGTCCAGGATGAGAAGACCCGTGAGGCGTTGAAGCAGGCCATCGCCAAGCGCGACGCCGGGGCGATCGCCAAGGCCGTCAAGTCGGTGAACGATTCGAAGGCGGCGAAGGAGAAGGCGGATTCGGAAGCCAAGGCGAAGGCCGAACAGGAGGCGCAGGCTCAGGCCGCCGCCGAAGCGGCCGCCCAGGCTCAGGCCCAGACGCAGCAGTCGTATTCGGCTCCCCGACAGTCATACACTCCCTCGTATTCGGCTCCCCAACAGTCGTACACGCCCTCGTATTCGGGCGGTTCGACATCGGGTGGTGGCTCCGGCAGCAGCGTGCCGGACTTCGTTCCAAGCAGCGGCGGATACGGCGTCGAACCTGATGGCAGTTGGCATCCAGGCAATATTATCCAACATTAGGCTTAAACCTTTCTTTCTTCTAGGGCTGTCCCGCATGTTCGCAGGCCAGCCCTTTTTCTTTGTTTCCGTTGATTCGCCGTCATCCCCCCGACTTCATATCGCCCATTGTTTCCGGGCGTGCACGTGAAACCGGTTGGACGGCCGACAGGGGAACGCGCGTTCCCGTGCCGTCCCGTTTCCTGCCCGCATAGGCGGGAAGCGTATCTGCAGGCAGAATCTTCGAAAGGAGAAGGAACTTTGGGTTCCAATGACAACAAGCGGAAGGCGTTGGCCCTGCTCGTCGCCGCGGCGACATTGGCCGGCGGACTGACCGCCGGCACCGCGTACGCCGGCGGCGAGGGCGGCAACAGGCCCGGCACCGGCGGCGGCGGCGCGGCAATGCAGTTTTGGCAGTACAAGGACGACGCGTCCGGCTCGTGGGGGTCGGCGACCGACATCAACAGCGTGAGCCGCGCCATGGCCAACGCGGGCGTGAGGATGGACGACTCGTCCGGCAAGGCCGCCGCCGCGTTGGCCGACGCGAACGGCCGGTGCGTCGCCGGTTTCCACCAGCGCCATCCGGGCGAGGGCGACGGCGACTGCCGCGTCGTCGCGGTCGGCGCGGTCTCCGGCAATGGTTCGACGACCGGCGTATGGAACGGCTCCGGCGTCTATGACCAGAGCGTGTGGAAGAGCAACTGGTACAAGTACATCGCACCGAACGAATACCAGTACGCTGGCTCGCAGCATTATCACACCAGTGATGGCTTCAGCGACGATCCGTCCACGAGCGTGGACAAGCTCATGGAGAAGTACGTGAGTTCCACGGCCAGTATCGTGGTCATCGCGCTCGACAAGTACCAGCCCGCCCCGCCGAACTATGATCTGACCGTCAGTACGCAGGCCGGCGGAACGTTCACCCAGGCCGGCGCGACCGGCGACGTGTCCGACGCGATCACCACGAGCCGTGGCAACAGTTCGATCAGCGAGAACGTGACGGGCACCATCACCCTGCATTGGACCGGACTGGACGGCACGGCCCGCACCGCGTCCAAACAGTTCACGCAGGACAACAACACGACCCAGTCCGTGTCGTTCGGTTTCAGGGACGTGGACAAGACATGGAAATCCTGGCCCGCCGGCTCCTACTATTACGACGTGAACGTTCCGAAGCAGGGCCAGATGAAGGCCGACGCAGGCCATGCGGGCGCGGCCGATGCGAGGGAATCCTGGAAGCCGGTACCGACCCCGCCGTCGAAGAAGCTCACCAACGCGGCCGGCCAGCAGGTCACTGCCGCCGCGCAGCAGATCGCGTCCGGTTCCTTGTACACGGCGCACATCACCGCGCAGTCGAACGCGAGCGAGCATTTCTGGTTGTACGACACGGTCGATGTGTCCAGCCAGAAGGTCCTGATCGGCGGCACCGACGGGGACGATCTTTCGAAGGTCACCGTGACCGACCAGGACGGCAACGCCGTCAAGGCCGACATTACGGTCGATGACAGCCAGCCGGGCAAGCGCATCGTCAAGGCGCACGTGTTGAACCCCGCGTCCGGACAGTACACGCTGAACGTGCCCCAGTCCGCGACCCCGACCGGTTCGGACTACACCATTCCGGACGACAGCCAGGCCTGCTGGACCGGCGACGAATACGGCAGCACGGACAAGAGCCACTGCCAGACCGGCAACAGCGAACAGGTCGGCAAGGTCACCCCGAAGCCCGACAAGGTGTGGGTGCTCGACCCCGACGGGGCGCTGAAGGCCGACGACCCTCAGCGCACCAACGACAAGGGCAGCGACAACCGCACGTTCGTGACCGGCGACGCGATCGGCGCCGTCGTCAACGGACGCCTCCCCGGCCACCTCCTGAACCCGTTCACCTCCTATTCGATCACCGATGACTGGACCGCGTCGGCCCAGTGGATCGACTGGAACCACAAGGACCAGGTCAGGGTGTACGTGGACGGCAAGGACGTGACCGACCAGTTCGACATCGCGATCGACACGGCGAAGCACACGACCACCGCGACCGCGAAGGGTGGCTTCCTCGCCAAGACCGCGTTCGGCACCGCCGACCGCAAGGTCAAACTGTACATCGGCGGCATCGTCAAGCAGGTTCCGAACGCCCAGGCCGCGGCCGACCAGAAGAAACTGACCAACAAGGCCACCGAAACCTGGAACAACGAATCCCGGCCGACCAACGAGCCGCCGGTCTGGGTGCGCAATCCGAAGCCCGACAAGGTATGGAGCGCCGACCAGGGCCAGGCCGCGAACGCCGAGGACTCGGCGTGGGCCAACAACGTCAACGCGGACACGCACACGTTCGTCCAGCAGGACGATTTCGGCGTGACCGTCAACGGCCTGCTGCCCAGGAACCTCGCCAGGAAGATGAGCTCCTACGAGCTTGGCGATGATTTCTCCAAGAGCGCCAGGAACATCGACCTGGATTCCGCGACCGTGACCGTCACCATCGACGGCAAGGACGCGAAGAACCTGTTCGACGTGCACAAGCAGGACGACAGGGTGTGGGTCAGCGCGAAGCAGGAGCTGCTCGACACGACCTACAACCAGGCCGCCGACCGCAAGGTCCGCATGACCATCAAGGGCGCGTTCCTCAAGGACGTGCTCAAGGCCGGCCAGAAGGTCCAGCTCACCAACGGTGATTGGGAGAAGTGGAACCAGCAGACCGTGCCCGGCAACGAGCCGCCCGTCAAGGAGTGGAGCCCGAACCCGGACAAGAGCTGGATCCGTCTCGGCGAGGACGGCAAGTGGGCCGCCGTGGTCGATCCGACCGGGTCGAACAAGACCGGCGCCGACACGTTGAAGTTCCTCGACGGCGACCAGGTCGCCAGCGTCGTCAACGGCGTCATCGCGTCCGACCTCGTCAAGGTCACCGACATCAAACTGACCGATGATTACGCGAACGCCGACTACATCTGGGACCTCACGTCCGACCAGTCGCAGATCCGCGTGTACGAGGCGGACGCCACGACCGACGCGGCGTCCTCCGTCGCGGACATCGCGAACAAGGGCCGTGACGTGACCGACCAGTTCGACATCACCGTGGCGGGCACCAAGGTCACCGCGACCGCGAAGCCGGAATACCGTGCCGCGCAGGCCGGATTGAAGAATCCGAAGCAGATCAGCCTGCTCCTGCCGGGCGTCGTGAACTTCGCGAACGGCAAGGGCGCGGCCCAGGTCCGCAAGGACTTCGGGAAGCACGCGGGCGACGAGCTCACGTTCTGCGAGAATCCAGACGGGTCGAAACTGACCAACAAGGGTTCCGAGAAGGTCAACAACGAGTCCCAGCCGACCAACGAGCCGTACATCTGCGGCTACGTTCCGCCGGTCGTCAAGAAGGTCGTCGCCGAAGGCAGCCAGGGCGGCGCGAACAACGACGCGAACGACAAGGTCGTGTATCCGGGCCAGAAGGTCGAATACAGGCTCACCACCCGTCCTCGAATCCCGTCGGACCTCGCGTACCGCATCGTGTCCATCCGCGACACCGACACGTACGACCGGTACCTCGAACCCGACCCGCAGACCCTGGAGGTCACCGACCTCGCCACCGGCGACCAGCTGACCACCAGTGATCCGCAGATGGGCGTCGAAGGCGACTACACCGTCGCCTGGGACAACGCCAACCACCAGTTCACCATCACGTACTCCGACAAGTACGTGGCCGAACACTGGCAGGCCGGCTCCCACCCGCAGGTCCAGGTCCGTTTCGAAGGCACCGTCGCGAAGGACGCGCCGACCGACCGCAAGGTGGACAACCAGTGGATGCTCACCCTGAACAATTCGATCACCCCGTCCAACATCGTCGACAACCTGCCCCCGAAGCATGATCCCTCCAAGAAGGACAACCAGTCCAAGGAGCAGGGCGACCCGTCCGTCAGCATCGACGGGAAGACCATGCTGCTGGGCGACACCGGCAACTACGTCGTCACCCTCGACCTGAAGCAGACCAACAACGCGTACCGCGTGTGGAAGGCCGGCATCACCGATGATTTCGACGACGAGCATCTCGCCATCGACGGAACCAAGATCGAAGTGCTCGACTCCAAGGGCCAGGACGTGACCGGCAAGTTCAACATCCAGATCAAGGACGGCGTCGCGTACGTGTACGCGAAGACCGTGGACACGTGGATTCCGAAGAAGGGCGTCACCGTGAAGGGCGATCCCCAGCCGACGGACCTCGCCGCCTACGCGTCCTCGTCCAAGCATGATCCGCTTTCCGATCCGAGCATCGACCAGAACCTCCTCGGCCAGGAATACCGGATCGTCATGCCGTACAAGGTCGTCAAGGTCGAGGACGGCTACACGGTGAAGAACAAGGCCATCCAGGTCACCAACGACCTGACCCGGGAAACCAACGAGGTGTCCAACCCGCTCAAGGAAATCAACCCCGCCAAGGACGTGACCGTCAAGGTCGGCGGCGAAAGCATCAGCGGCAGGAGCGTGTACAAGGACCGCACGTTCCTCTACCAGCTCGACAGCTCCATCATCCCGGCCGGCCGCGCCTACCCGCAGGTCGACCAGTGGAGGATCGTGGACCCGCTGAACACCGAGTACGACCAGTACACGGGCCAGTGGGCCGTGTACGCGAGCCGTGACCTGTACAGGGACGGCAAGGTGCTCGCCGCGAAGGGCGACAAGATCGCCGGCAACGGCTTCGACTCCTCGAAGTTCGGCGGCGACCTGTTCGACGCCGCGGCCGACGCCAACGGCGTGGTCACCGTCGAAGCGACCGAAGCGTACCGTACCCTCGTGTCCGCGGACAACGAGCATGAGGCCGGCTGGCGCGCGTACATCCAGTGCAAGCGCCTGAAGGTCTCCGACCGCGTCGAAAACCGGTTCACCGAATACTTCAACGACAAGACCTTCGAGTCGAACGTCGTGTGGACCCGCACTCCGGACATGACCCCGTCGATCCACATCGAGAAGTACGACGTGGCCTCCGGCGAACAGGCCGGCGACCGCGACGACGTGAAGGACGCGTTGAAGATGGCCGGCGACAGCCAGCAGATCGCGTTCAAGATCACCAACACGTCCAAGGTGGACTCCTCGACCGGTGAGGGCGCCTGGTATCTCGCCAAGGACCTCAAGATGGTCGACAGGACCATCGCGGGCGAAGGCGAAGTGGTCGATCTGAAGTATCCGGACAACTGGGACACCCTCGTGCTCAAGCCCGGCGAATCCACCATCATCACCGGCACGTTGAAGGGCGTCGAGCAGGGAGGCAAGCACACCGACCGTGTCAAGGTCACCGGCACGCCGCTCGTCGAATGCCCCGTCACCGACCAGTTCGGCGGCCAGCAGACCGGCGACACGAAGGTTGACGGCGACGCGTCCGACACGACCGGCCTCAAGCAGGTCAAGGTCGGCGACAGGACCCTGTGCGAGGACACCACCGTGGAATCCAACCTGGATGATTGGAACGGCTACCGTGAGGATCTCGCCATGACCGGCGCGACCATCGCCGGCGTCCTGCTCGCCATCGTCGCGTTCGGCTCCATCGGCGCGGCTCTCATGACCGTCCGCCGCAGGACCGGCACGGCAAATCATGGCGCGCACGCCGGCAAGTGAGCCATGATCCGGTGAACCACCGGAACGGCCCATGACATGACGGGCGGGCGATCCAGGGAAGCATATCCCGGATCGCCCGCCCGTCCTTGTTTCCTGTGGACCCTTTTCCGGCATGTATCCCCCTTTACGATATCCGCCGTCATCTTCCCCACTCCACGTGGGTATGGAGGTGGGACCGGGAGACCGATGGCTGGCATACGCCATTGCACCGGTTCCAGGCGTGTCTTCTCGCTGGGAGGACGCGTTCCGACGGAATCCTCTTATACAGAAGGAGAAGAAACCAGCATGGACAAGAAAAAGATCTCGGCCGCGTGCGCGACCGCCGCGGCGTTGGCCACGTTGTTCGTCCCGGGTTCGGCGTTCGCCGCGGACGGCACGCTCGCTTTGAACGCGGGCGATGGCAGCACCCTCGCGGGCCACAGCTTCACCGTGTACAAGGTCGCCAACTACAACGACGTCGTCAAGGACGGCGCGAACGTGAAGAGCGTGAGCGCCTCCTCCCCGGACGCCGCGGCCGACGCGTGGGTCAAGGCCGCGTTGAACAAGAACGGCGTGACCTACAACACATCCGAGGGCCGTAACGCCGCCGAACAGCTGCTGCGCCTGAAGACCGACACGGACACGCTGCGCAAGGTCGCCGGCACCCTGCAGTCCACCGCCGCGTCCAGCAGGGTCACCGCGGTCAAGACCAACCAGACCTCCACCACCGGCAGTCTGAACCTGACCCTGCCGGAAGGCTACTACCTGGTCGTCGACGCTCAGGGCATCCCGATCCTCGTGTCCACCACCATCGGAGGCGCGACCAGGATGAGCAACGGCCAGACCCTCGGCTCCACCCAGATCAAAACCAACGTCACCAAGATCGACAAGAAGATCAAGAGCGTGGACGGCACGTGGAAGGACTCCGCGGCCGCGACCAACGGCGAGACCCGCGACTTCAAGGCCACGTTCACCGTGCCGAACAAACTGGCCGTGGACACCATCACCCTCGAGGACCACATGACCGGCATCATCTACATCGACGGCTCCTTCCACGCGACCACGTCGTCCGGCATGGACATCACCAACCAGTTCGGCACCATTGGCAAGGACAAGATCGGCAATTCCGACGGCACCGGCTTCAAGGTCACGAGCCTGCAAAGCCTCGTGGACACCTACCAGGGCAAGCAGGTGACCGTCACCTACCAGGGCAAGGTCGTCAACGCGTCCAAGGCCAACAAGGCCATCAACCAGATCATCCTCACGTCGAACTGGCTGCCCAACGTGGTCCCGCCGGACGTGCCGACCCCGAACCCGGGCACCGACGAAACCCCGGTCCCGACCTACGACGTGAACCTGAAGAAGATCAGCGCCGCGGACGGCAACAGGACCATCCAGGGCGCGAAGTTCAAAATCCACAACGACAGCCTGAACCAGTGGTACACGTGGGATTCGGCCTCCAACCAGTGGACGTTCGGCACGGACGAGTCCAAGGCGACCGAGTTCTCCACGGACGCGCAGGGCGTCATCAACTTCACCCGCCTGGGCGCCGGCACGTACACCGTGAAGGAAACCCAGGTGCCGACCGGCTACTTCACGTTCGTCAAGCCGAGCTTCACGATCAAGGTCACCGACGACGGCCACGTGACCATCGCCGGCAAGGACCAGCCGGGACTCACCGGCAAGGTCACCAACGCCGACGCCAACGCGAGCACACCGACCGCTGTGGTGAAGAACATCGACAACATCACCCAGCTGCCGCAGACCGGCGCGACCACCGTGGCCATCATGATTATCGGCGCGTTCGCGATCATCCTGGTCGCCACCGCTACCGGCTGGGGCGCGTACCGTATCCGCCACGAGAACATGGGCGACGGTCCGGCCATCGCCTGATTTTTCCGAATCGTCCCCGGCCTCGAAAGCGAGGGCCCGGGGATCCAGGAGCCGGGATCGTGCGGCCTTTTCTCCTGTCAGCCGCACGATCCCGGCCCTCTTCCAAGAAAAATACGGAACTCACATATGAATCACAAAGGATGAGGGAAATGGGATTCCTTACAAGACTTCTCGCCGGTCTCACGGCCGCCGCGGCGTTGGGAGCCGGCCTGACCGGCACGGCCAACGCGGTCGACGTGACCGGCACGACCGGAAACACGAAAAGCGTCGTAAAGCTCACGGCCGATGACACGAACAACCTGCCGGACCATATCGTCAACGGCAGCTTCGACTATCCATCCGTACCGTCATGGACGGGGTTGCCGGGGTCGGGTTCGAACAAATACAACAAGGGCAAGCTGTACGCCACCATCAACCCCGGTACCGGCAAATACGGTTCGGGATGCGCCATGTCCACCTCAGGCAAGGCCATTCCCAATTGGAACAGGTCGAGTTTCGCCTGGAGCTCCACCCAGGGAGACACGCATCATTCCGGCGGCATGAGCTGCGAGGCCGGCAATGTGGAACTCAATTACGATTCCGTCCACCACAACCAGTTCGCCGAACTGACCGCCGACCAGCAGGGCACCGCGATCTATCAGGATGTGGAGGTCACGCCGGGCACCATGATGACATGGAGTCTGAAGCATTCCAGCGTGACCAGCGCCTACGTGGACAAGATGCAGGTCATGATCGGCGAACCATACAAGGATACCGCGCAGGAGGCCACCCGCATCGCGTCCGAAAACGGCAACAAGGTCGGCGAGAAGATGACCACCATCTCGACCCCGACCACGTCCGACCGCGCGGACAACAAGAAGTGGGATACATACTCGGGCACGTATCTCGTGCCCGACGGGATCACCACGGTACGTTTCACCTTCAAATCCATCGCGTCCGCGGAATGGTATTCCGGCAACGATCTGGACGACATCGAATTCTCCCGTTCCTACAAGTTGACCTATGACAAGAATTCTTCGGATGCTGCCGGCGAGGTTCCGTCGAACCAGCGTGGCAAGGAGAACACCACCCAGCCCGCCAGGACCAGGACCAGCGGAACCGTGAGGACGGTGGCGGACGACGCAGCCGGCCGCACCGTCCTCGAATGCAAGCAATCCGGCGAAGGCGCCACCGGACCATATGCGGACAATTTCTGCTGGATTGACTGGTCGAACCTTCCATTGAGCCGGACCGGCGAACCGATACCGGTGCGCATCAACGTGCCCGGTGGGCATATCGACGCGGACGCGACCATCACACATACCAACAACGCGGCGTTGGCCGCGAAGGACTTCATCGGCAGCAAGTGGAGCCGGCTGACCTCCGCGTACAAGCTCACGGGCAACACCGCCCTCGCGTTCAGCGGCAGGATGGGCAGACAGGATCCGGCGGCCTCCGTCACGTTCTCCAACATCACGCCTTCCGCAGACCGGACCGACACCGGCGTGAACGTGCTGAAGGACTTCCGTCTCGCATTCGGCGACGCGGAGGTCATGAGCGGCGGCGTCCTCCAAGGACACGACGTGTACGAGCAGACCGACATCGAATCCGACAAGACGTTGGAGAAACTCGGCATGATCGGCAGCGGCGATCCGAACCAATCGTATTCGAAGGCGAACACCGGTTACGGCACCACCCACGTGACGTTGGCCGGCGGCCCGAAGGGCGCGACCGACGACGTGAACAAGGACTCCAAGGGCTCCGCCGTGGTCGGAGCGAAGCAGGCGTCCCAGTTCAAGGTCTCGTTCAAACAGGTGAACCAGCATTGGGACGGTTGGGGCAGCGCCATCGCTGTCGGCGTGTACATGCCGTATCTGACCGCATATCCGCTCACCTACGACAAGAACGCTTCGGATGCCACCGGCGAGGTTCCGTCGAACCAGCGCGGCAGGGAGAATACCACCCAGCCCGCCAAGGACAAGACCAGCGGAACCGTCAAGACCGTCGCGGATACCAACGCCAACCTGCCGGACCATCTGGTCAACGGAGACTTCGGCGTGAACTACCTCGACCAGTGGAGGGACAACTACAACGACTGGACCAGCATCGACCCGAACGCGGGCAAGACCCTGCACGTCGACAACACGGCCATGGGCTCCAACTGGAAGTGGACCGCCATCAACGGGTGGGACAAGTCCAAGTTCGGCTGGGCCAGCACCCAGAAGGCCGGAAACAACATCCAGCAGAAGGCCAACGCCGTTGAACTCCAGTACGACGCGCACGCCGACAACATGTACGCGGAGCTCTGCGCCTACGAAGCTGGCACCGCCATCTACCAGGATCTCAAGACCACGCCCGGCACCCTGTACAAGGTGAGGTTGAAGCACTCCAGCATTAGCGGCGCTTATCTCGACAAGATGCAGGTCATGATCGGAGCGCCCGGCCACGAGACGCCCGTGGAGATGACCCGCACCACCGTCAACGGCCACGGCGACAAGCTCAACGAGAAGTCCACCGTCATCGCCACCAAGGTCACCAATGGAAACGAGCGTTCCCACGCCGACCAGTGGGAGACGTACGAGGGCACCTACCTGATCCCCGACGGGCAGACCACGACCCGGTTCACGTTCAGGAGCGTCGACGCCCGGAGCCTCGACCGTGGCAACCTGCTTGACGACATCGTGTTCGACAAGGCATACCGCCTGACTTACGACAAGAACTCTTCGGATGCCACCGGCGAGGTTCCGTCGAACCAGCGCGGCAGGGAGAACACCACCCAGCCCGCCAAGGACAAGACCTCCGGCACTGTGAGACTCGCGTCCGACGACGATGTGGTGGAATACGCCGCCAACGGCTTGCCGAAGCAGATCATGAACGGTGATTTCGACCATGATTGGCGGAACATCGTCGGCCAGTCCAAGATGAGCGAGAAATACAATTTCGCCAACATCGACCCCGCGCACGGCGACGTCGAGATCAGCGGCGCCCTCAACAACAAGGGCGAGGCGTCCAAGCAGTGGGTGCATTTGAACGGGTTCGACGCGTCCCAGTTCGGTTGGAAATCCAACCAGACCGACACCAGGGTCGACGGCCGCGGCGGCATCGTCGAGATCCAGCGCAGCCGTGCGAACGACAACATGTACGCGGAGATCACCGCCTCGCAGGCCGACACGTACCTGTACCAGGACATCGATACCGCGCATGATTATCCGACCGTGTACACCGTGAAGCTCCGGTACGCGCATCGTAACGGAACCATCAACTCCAACGAGAAGATCCAGATCCTCGTCGGCGCGCCCGGCCACGAGCAGCCCGTCGAGATGACCCGCATCGCGTCCGACCGGGGCAACAAGCTGGGCGAGAAGTCCACCACGGTGAACGCTCCGAACACGGACGGCTGGCTCGGCTCGTGGGACACGTTCCAGGGTTCAGTCGTGGTTCCCGCCGGTCAGAACGTCAGCAGGTTCACGTTCAAGGCGTTGGGCTCCATCGACGGTGTGAGCGGCAATCTGATCGACGACGTGCAATTCAAGCTCGCCTACAAGCTCTCCTACGACAAGAATTCGCAGGACGCCTCCGGCCAGATCCCGTCCGACGAGACCGCGAACACCGTCAAGCAGGCCAAGGCCAAATCCTCCGGCGGCGTGAGGCTCGCGGCCGACAGAACCGACGGCAAGGTGTCCGACCTCGTGCAGCGCACCACCACCCACGAGGATGGCAGCGTGACCGTGAGGACCGTCGACACGACCACCGACGTGGTGTCCGGCTGCCAGGTCTACTATCCGGCCGGCCAGAAGATCACGTTGGCGACGTTGGCGAAGGACAACGACTGCTGGGATTCCAGCATGCTGTCGCGTCCGGGCCACACCCAGCTGGGTTGGAACCAGGACCGGAACGCCACTGCCGCACAGCCCGAGGTCACGATGGTCGAGGGCGGCATGACCGTGTACGCGGTATGGGTCGGCAACCCGGTCCTCACCTACGACACGAACAAGCCGAACACGTGGAACGGTCAGATGCCATCCACCCCGGCGTCCGTCTCCGTGTCATACAACACGGCCGCCGCGGACGGCTCCGGCTGGCAGTCTGGAGACACGTCGAAGATCCGCGGCTACAGATTCCTCGGCTGGTATGCGGGACCGCAGGATGATGCGGGCCTGTACGACTGGAACACGCTGTTGACGGGTAATGTGACCGTGTACGCGCATTGGCAGCGGTTGCAGGCCAACGTCGTCTACGACGCGAACGGCGGCACCGGCTCGCACGCGAACACGACCGGCTGGCAGTATTCGGACGTGACCGTCCCGTCCGACACATCCAAGTCGTTCAAGCGCGACGGATACTATTTCAAGTACTGGAACACCCAGAAGGACGGTAAGGGCACGACCTACAAGGACAGCGCTCAAGTCCCATTGCAGGACAAGAACGTGACCTTGTACGCGATCTGGGCTCCGTACCATACGGTCATCACCGAGACGGGCGGCATCGGCCTGCCGGTGCTTGTCACGGGCGGCATCGTCCTGCTCGTGATGGGTATCGGATCCACGGTCATGCTCACTCGTCGCATGCGTGGTGAGCGGTGACGGGCAAATCCCGTCCGACGGGGAAGGCATCCGGCATGGTCCCTTTTGTATTGGAATCAACCGGGTGCCTTCCTTTTTATCCCTTGCCGATATTCGTTGTTTCTCCGGTGGTGTTGACATGAGTGTTATTTCGAGTCGTATGGATTGGGATTGGGTTCTTGGAGGCGACCATGTGTACGACACTCGGCGTGAGCGACGGTCGCGGCTACTGCGTCGACGTCATATGACGCGGGTGGCCCGACTGTTGGCCGCGTTCACGGCCGTCTGCCTGCTCGTGGGTTCCAGCGTGTTCGCGTGGATCGGCGTGGAACAGGCCGGCGCGTCCCGCAGGGCCGCGCAAAGCGCCGCATTGGCCGACGAGGGCGACCGGTCCGCCGGGAAGTACGCGCGCATGGTCGAGCAGGCCCATGCGTACAACAGGAAACTCGCCGCCACTCCGCAGGTCATCGGCGAACGGTTGGAGGACGACGGCACCATCGATGGCGATTTCGGGTTCAAGGATGACAAGGAGTACCAGAATCTGCTGGATTTCGGCGACGGGATCATGGCGTCGGTCGAGATCCCGTCGATCGGCGTGGACCTGCCCGTGCGCCACGGGGCCGACTCGTACGCGTTGGACAACGGACTCGGCCATTTGCACGGCACGAGCCTGCCCGTCGGCGGCGAGAGCACGCACAGCGTCATCACCGGGCACACGGGAGTGGCGGACAAGGCCCTGTTCACCCGGCTCACCGAACTGAGGAAAGGCGACGTGTTCTACGTGAAGGTCGCCGCTCAGACCCTTGCCTACAAGGTCACGCGCATCCGCAAGGTCGACCCGGACGATCTGAGGAGCGTGCGCATCCAACCCGACCATGATCTGGTCACATTGGTGACGTGCACGCCGATCTTCCTGAACACGTACCGCCTGCTCGTCACCGGGGAACGCGTGAGCATGCCGGACGTCGCGCCCTATCCCGAGGACGCGCCGAGAACCAGCGGACGGGACACGCGCCCCTATCTCGTGTCCGGTGTGACCCTGCTCGCGGGACTGCCGGCCGCGATCGTCGCAGCCAGGCCGAGAACCCGGCCGTTCGGACGACACGGACGGAGGGGCTGACCCCGACCGGCAATGTCTGGGGGTAGTCTGGAGTGTGTGCGGCCACACCACTGCCGACAGGACGACACGCCGGCGATGCCGATATCGGATTGGGGGCACGTGGAGTGGCTGACGGAAACGTCGCAGGGATGTTTCCACTGGAGCCGGATCCCATGATCGGGAGATGGCATTGGAGGGTAGATATGAACAAGAAGGCTTTCGCAACGGCGGTCGCATCCGTGGCGGTCGCAGGCACCATCGCCGCGCCGGCCATGGCCGACGAGACCGCGGTCACGCCGGCCGAGCAGGCCCAGCAGGCCGTCGCCCAGGCGCAGGAAGCGGTCGATCAGGCAGCCGCCCAACAGAACGCGCAGCAGCAGGATCAGGTGTCCGCAGCCCAACGGCAGGTCGCCGACGCCAAGGACAGCCTCGACCAAGCCAACACCGGCGTGCAGGACGCACAGCAGGGCGTGGACCAGGCGCAGGCCAAGGTCGACCAGGCCCAGCAGAACGTGCAGCAGGCCCAGCAGAACGTCGAGAACACCATCAACCAGAACCAGAACGTGCGGCAGGCCACCAATGGCGTCCAGCAGGCGCAGGACAGCCTCGACCAGGCGCACGACAATCTCCAGCAGGCGCAGGCGAAGGCCAACCAGACCGCCCAGAACGCCGACAGGCTCGAGAAGGCCATGAACGACAGCCAGTCCATCCGCGACGACGCCGCCAGGGCCAAGGCCAAGGCCGACAAGGAGGCGCAGGAGGCTCAGGCCAAGGTCGACGCCACCGACAAGACCAAGCTCGACCAGGACACCGCCTACAGGAAGGCCGTCGTCGACCAGGCGCAGGCCAAGGCCGACCAGGCCCAGCAGGCCGCCGACAAGGCCCAGTCGAAGGCCGACGAGGCGAAGGCGAAGCTCGACGAGGCCACTCGTCTGGCAGGTGACGCGAACGATCCCGCCAAGGTCAAGGAGGCGCAGGACGCCGCCCGTAAGGCCGGCGAGGCCGTCGACGCGGCCCGGAAGTCGCAGGCCGAGGCCACCGTGGCCGCCGCGACCGCGAAGACCACCGCCGACAAGGCCCAGTCGAAGGCCGACCAGGCGCAGAAGAAACTCGACCAGGCGAACGATGACGCCGCCTCCGCGAAGGCAAAGGCCGACAAGACCCAAGCCGCCTTCGACAAGGCATCCAACGACAAGACCACGTCCGACAAGACGCTCGACAAGGCGCAGACCGCGAACGAGAAGGCCCAGGGCGAGCTCGCCAAAGCGAACCAGAACGCCGCGGACGCGCAGGCCGCCGCCGACAAGGCGTCGCAGGACGCCGATGCCGCGCAGTCCGCGTACGACGCCGCCGTCAAGGCCGCCGCGGACGCCAAGAAGGCCGCCGACGAGGCCGTCAAGAAGGAGGCGCAGGGCGCTGCCGGCTGGTTCCAGACGGACGACGCGGAGCAGGCGTACAAGTATCTGACCGACTCCAGCGTGTCCAAGTACCTCGAGTACACGCACATCGGAGCGAAGGACGACGCGACCAGCCTCGATAACCTGCTCAGGGCCCTCGACATGATCGACGAATGCAACAGGCTGCGCGAGGAGAACGGCCTGGAACCGTTGAAGGTGTCCGAGACCGCGTTGGCCATGGCCATGGTCCAGGCCAACTACGCGGCCCAACCCGGCCACTACGGCCACAACTACCAGTACGAGAACACCGGCGAGAACCTCGCATGGGGCACCGCCGACTGGAATCCGTACGACGGCTGGTACACGCAGGAGAAGGAGACCTACGACGCGGCCGTCAAGTCCGGCGACTACCCGGACCTCGCCAAACTGTCCACGTACGACGTGTTCCTGAAGTATCCGGACCTGTACCAGAAGATCGGCCACTACCTCAACATCATCAGCCCGGACTATATCGCCACCGGCATGGCCTACAGCGGATACAACACCGGCAGCTATGGTAATGGCGCGTCTTCGCAGGAGTTCTTCAACGAATGGAACTCCTACAACAAGAACGACACCGTGTATGACGCGGCCGTGTACCGCACGATGGTCGAAAACTACGTCAACGGCGTCCGCAACGCCCAGTCCACGTACGATGCCGCGTTGAAGAAGGTCGATGAGGCCAAGGCCGCGCTCGACAAGGCCAACCATACGAAGGCCAGCACCGCCGACGCGAAGACCGCCGCCGAACAGGCCCAGCAGGCCGCAAAGGCCGAAGCCGCCGAAACCGCGAAGATCCTCACCGACGCGACCGCCAAGAGCCAGCAGGCCCAGACCGCGTACGATGAGGCCAAGACGGCGAACGACCAGGCACAGGCCGACTACTCGACGGCCGACACCGCACGCCAGGCCGCCCAGACCGCCTACGATGAGGCCAAGACGGCGAACGGCCAGGCACAGACGAACCTCAAGAACGCCCAGGCCGCGGTCGAACAAGCCAAGCAGGCGCTCGACAAGGCGCAGGCCGACAAGACCACTGCAGACGAACGCGTGAACATCCTGACCGACGCGGAGAACGCCTTGGCCACCGCCAAAACCAACTACGAGCAGGCCAAGAGCGAAGCCGAACAGGCCAAGCAGGCATCGGAGAGTGCCAAGGCCGACCTCAAGGCCAAGCAGGACGCCTACACGCAGGCCAAGGCGAAGAGCGACAAGGCCGAACAGCAGGTCAAGGATCTCGAGGCCGCGTTGACCGATCTCAAGGCCAAGACCGACGCGTTGACCGCGGCCCAGAGCGATCTCGACACGAAGATCCAGGCATACCAGCAGGCCGCCGCGGCCCGCGACGAGGCCACCAAGCAGGTCGAACAGGCCAAGACCAACGTGGAGAACGCCGAACAGGCGTTGACGGACGCGAAGGCCAAGCTCGAACAGGCCCGGAAGGACGCAAAGGACACCGACGCGGTCAAGGCCGCCCAGTCCGCCGTCGACAAGGCCCAGACGGATCTCGACGCCGCCAAGCAGGCGTTGACGGAAGCGAAGGCCAAGCTCGTCGGCGCGAAGACCACGCAGGCCAAGGCGAAGAGCGACTACGACAAGGCCCAGGCCGCATTGGCCGCCGCGATCAAGAACGCGGCCGACAAGAACGGTTCCAAGACCAACGGAGCCTCCGGCCCGCAGATCGAGCAGGCCGGCCTGAAGGCCAGTGAGAAGGCCACGTCGAACGCCGCCGCCAAGGCCGATCAGGTCATGGCGTCCACCGGCGCGAACACGAACGGCATGCTCCTCGCAGCCGTGGCCCTCACCGGCATCGGCTGGACCATGCTCGACATGAAGCGCCGCCGCATGGACGTGACCGCACGCCACGGCAGGCGCTGACCCAATTCCCCCTCCAAACAAACAGGCGGCCGGAACAGGACGACGGAAACCCTTACGACGGTTTCCGGAACTCCCGTTCCGGCCGTTCTCCTTTCCCACGGTCCTGCATCTTGGACTTTCCGTCGGGGGCGTAAACATTTACCCATGTCCTTCTTTCCGGTCGGAAGGCCGGGCCGAAGCTAAAGCTTTGCCACGCAGGAATCCTCTGCCGGGACGTCCATGCCGCTTCATGATGGCGGCCATGTTAGGGGCGTCAGCCTTGGGAACGGGCGAAACGGTCGCAGGACCGGGATTCCCGTAGACCCGTTGCGAGCCGGATCGCCTAGCGGAGGGCAATACAAACATGGATTCCAGCAGTGGTTTAGGCTAGTTCTCTTGCCAATCATCCTGGACCATGACCATGGCACGATGAATTCCGAGGACGAACTGGTTCATAGTGATCATTCGCGATATCCAAGGCGTTTCTTACTGATCGGACGGCTTATTCTATCTCGCACTCGGGCTTTGCCGCGAGCTCACATCCATCGAACAAAAGAGCATATAATATAGCAAATAGAATAATAGGCGCAGCGAAGACCCATAGTGTGCTATATTGTAATTACGCCGTGACTGCGCCACTTCGCAGGTTTGAGGAGAATTCCTCGACACGGCGTCTATCATATTTAGACGTGCAATGCACCGTGAGGCACCGATATTATCCCATACCCGTTCACGTCTCCGTTCGGGCGGCACCGGATATTGCCTCGTATCCCATCGTAGAAACTCGAATCGCCTTTGGATACCTTGCGGTAGACGGCTCCAGCGACCAGATCCGCGAATTGCACGCCGACGCTGTGATGTGAAGCTGCGATGAACAGGCCCTCCACCAGGTTGTTGTAGTCAGCGCGTCCGCTGTCGTGGTTGTTGAGTAAATCGAAGTGGAAGTTGTCAAGTTGCTTGTTCTGCTGGTTGTTACGCTCGTCAATCACCACCATTCCGTAGAAGGGTGAGCCGGTCGTGGCGCGCTGCATTCCTGCAGATAGTATGGGAAACGAGCGCAGACCGCCCCGAACGCGTCGTGGTACATGTCCTCTGCATCTCGGTCGGGGTGCTTCTCGTAATAACTCTTCGTGTCCACTACGGTGGCAAGAACACGGAAGCTCTTGTAGCTGGCGATTACGTTGAACAATCGCATGCGCAGCTCGTCAAGCTGCGGTATGTCCAGATGCGAAAGCGGCGTCACCTTGTGACTTAGCGGATGAGGGATGAAGTATCGCCATTTAACTTCTCCGTCAACGTGATACTCAGCTTTGAGTCTCCTGAGATCCTTTTGGAGGGACTTCCACTGCGCTTCAGGCACAATCAAGCCACCGAGGACAAAATACGGATTGCGCTCAACGGCATTGCGCGCCGGTGCGGTACCACTCTCGTCAAGAAAACAGAATCTGCATAGCAAACCATTTTATACCGATGCGCCACGCAACGGTCGTTTTACCAAGAAACAGGCTGGGAGAAGAAAGAACGGCCATGATTCCGCACACCCTCACCCCTCCCCCGTGACGGTATCGGACGGGGCGCGTGTGGAAATAACACGACACAGGGAAACGACAATCCCCACGCAAGGAGGATGAAATGGACACGATCACTGTCATAACCATCATCGCCGTCTTCTGGCTCTCCGGCCTGCTGATGACATGGAGCATGTGCGTCGTCTCGGCACGAGCCGACCGGCGTATGGAAGAGCGCGGACGCGGATGCCGGCCGGACGACACCAGCCACGGGGAATAGCGGGGACGCGTCACCGCCGGTTTCTCCATCATGATGTTGGACGAGTGAGTCAATCCCCCTGTCTGATATCGCAGGCGCGTCATGTGGATTGTCCGGGAACGGATTTTCCGCAAGGGATTCCCGTTCCCGGACATGTCCGATTCTAGGGAGGAATTATGGCTGCAACTCTTTGCATCCTCGTGCTGATGGTCCTCGCCGCCTCATGCCTGTACGAGGCTGTCGTGTACCTGGCCGTCAAACAGAAAAGCACCTTCGTGGGCCGTAAAACCAAGGACAAGGTGCTCGCCATGGGCCGTAAGGCCCGTCAAGGCAAGGCCACCCTGTTCATCGTTCTCGCCATCGTCTGCTTCGTTCTGATGATCGTCGCCGGTATTCTGATGGCCCACGCCGGATACAGCGTGTGAGCGGGAAACCGTCAGCCAACATGATGGGCGGCCGACGGGCGTACCGTTCCCATGCCGCCCATCCTTTCGTTTTTCTTTCCGGGGAGTGAGCATGTCCGTCAAGGACGATGACGAATACGACGATGATGGGACGGCCAGCACGGGTGACGATGACGTCGACCCGTTCGTGCCGTTGCTTGAGAATGATGGGCATCGGCTGGGCCGTCCCGCTCGTCGCGGCGTCGGCGTGGTGGGTTTCGTGCCCGTGCCGACCAGACTGTCCATTCCCGAACTGGATTGGCTCACACACGTGCGTGACGGTGGCGACCGTACCGTACGCGTGCCGGACCACCGGTATTCCCGGTCCGACCGCAACGCGGTCGAGGCGGCGCGCGGCCGCCTGTATTCGATGGTGTCGAAGCAGATCGACCAGACGAAACGCGTGTACAAGGCGCGTCAACGCGACGAGGAAGGCATGCTGCCTTTGGGTTCCTCGTCCCCGTTGGACATGATCACCCGTGATTTCAACGAACGTCCCCTGATTCCCTGGCATCAGACCAGTACGGGCCGGGCGGGCGTGCTCACCACGTTCGTGGCCGGTTCGGGAGCCCAGTTGATTCCCGGACCGCCCATCGGCGTGGACGCGCTTTCACGTGAACTGTTCCAATTCGACTGTTGGGGCACGTACGACGTGCACATGACCACCAGTCCGGACTTGTTCTTCAGTGGTCTGCGCGGCCAGGGCAAAAGCTATTGCGCGAAAGTCCTCGCGGTCCGTGAGATCGGTTTCGGACGCAACGTCATCGTCCAGTCGGACCGGCAGGGCGAGTGGAAGGCCATAGCCCAGGCCATTCCCGGCGGGCAGGTCGTCTCCCCCGGCAAAGGCAGTTATCTTAACCCGTTCGCCATGCCCGACATGTCCCACGTGACTTCGGACGAGGACAGGCGCGCGCTCCGCCAGGAGGTCCTGTCGGGCAGGAAAAGCGCCATGATGGCGTTGGCCGAGGCCGTGAAGGAACCCGACCGTCCGTTCCCGTTGGACAAGGACATGCTCTCCCTGATCGACCAGCTGATAGCCAGTTACGGTACGGGGCCGATGACGTTGGAGTCGGCCGTGGCCCGCCTGTCCGACTGGGATTGGGTCGATGGCGTGTACAAGAACATCCACGGTTTCGAACATTACCGCGATCTCGCGCGCGAGAAGGCCAGCGAGGCGGCGCGCGTGTTCTCCCCCATGGTCGAGGGCGGCACGATGAGCGGCATGTTCGACAAGGAGTCCACGATCACGCTGGATCCGGCCGCGCCGATCATCGTGTTCGACACGTCCGGCCCCGTGTTCCAAGATCCCACGTTGAAACGCGTGTACACGGCCGCGGTCAGCTCGTGGATCGACCGGCTGCTGCAGGCACGCGACGGATTGCGCCGCATCATCGTATGCGAGGAGGCGTGGGACCTGCTGTCCAATCCCCAGCTGGTCGACTCGTTGCAGACCAGGCAGCGTTCCGCGGGCCATTGGGGTTGCGCGACATGGCTGATCGTGCACGGCGTCGCGGACATGACCCAGGTGTTCACGGCCGGCAGTGGCCTGCGCGGCAAGGTCGAACAGTTGATGAACCTGATGGAAACGAAGATCATCTACCGGCAGGGCGGCGAGAACATACCCCTGCTGAACCAGCTCATCCCTGATCTGAGCGAGGACGAATTGGAGCAGATACCACGTTTGGCGCAAGGCTATGGCATCTGGCGTATCGGACACGAGCATCCACGCATGATACTGCCCATCGCCGGCCCCATGTGGGCGCGCGTGTTCGACACGTCAAGCCTGCGCAGGGCGTCATAGGAGAATCGCCATGCAGTATCGGATCCTATTTCACTTCCATGTCTTTGTTCACGAGGCTCATGCAGTCTCTTTTCGCTTGTCTGAACCCCGAAAGGTCCTCATAATGGCGGATTACCCTTTGATCGGGATGCAGTTCTTTCGCGGGCCATGTTTTTCCAGAAGCGCTGTACACCGTCAGATTGCCGGTGATTTCGAAACTTTCACTCCGGTATTCCTCGTCCTTGTCCGTTTGGCCGGTCAGGGTCATACTGGTTCGCGGGGCGACCACGAACAGGAGTTTCGACTCACCTGGAGCAAGACTGAAGCTTCCCTTATCGTTGAGGACCGCGGAACCAGCCTTGTATCCTCCTTTCCTGTCGAATTCCGGCATACATATTCTCATGCTTTCAGCATGTTTCGTATCCCTGCTCAGGGAAATGACGGTGTCCTCCGTCCTACCGCTGTTGGCCAGAACCATCGCGAATGTGGACTGAGTGGACATGCCATCCGCCTCGATTCTCACATTGGGTTCCATCCTGTCGAGCATGAACCATGTATAGTCTGGGCCGGACCGGTCGAACTGCCAGTTGCCAACGACGATCTGATAGCCCGTCAGCACTATGGCGACGATTGTAGCCACGTTCGCAAACAGGCCTATCACCTCCATCGCACATTCCCACCGTTTCATCCACTCCGTCCTCGGGCTTCCGCCGATGCTCTTCGCCGTATCGGCGTGATTCGGCGCTTTGGATCCGTCGGAGGGTTCCCTTTCCTCGGTGGAGTTCCTTTTCTTCGGGGGTTTCCGTCTTTTTTGGACCATTCTCTTTCGTTCCCCTTCCCTATGTCTGGAGGTTTTCCATGGATCTTATAAGCAATTTTATGTGTACTGACGCCGGCCAGCGGCTGACGGTGGCCGTGCTGTTCATCGCCCTCGTGCTGAACCTGCTCTCCTTCGCGTTGAAGCTGTTCGATTTGTTTCTCCGTTCGTCTGGCCAAGATGAGGAAGACGACTTCTCCCAGCAAGGCTGGTCCAATGATTCAGAAGACAACCGGAAGGGATTGGCGTCATGACGGGACATCGGATCACGGCACGCCGCGGCTACGACCGTGAGGAATTGAACGCGGACAACCGCCGCAAGGTCATGGACGCGTGGAAACGGTTCGAATCATCGAAACCGGGCGTATGGCTGAGCCGGCACACGGACCTGCTGGAACGTCTCTCGGACGAGGAAAGCCATCTCGTGGCGCGTGTCGGCGCGATGGTGTGCGTGTTCGCGTTGATCCTCTCGATGGTCTTGTTCCTCGCCGCCCAAGGCAACATGCTCGCATGGACGCTGTTGACGCTGCCCGTGTTCGCGGTCGCGTTCATGATCGTCATGGCCTTGTGGATCTTCTGGGACGCGTACCGGGATTCCGGCGAACGCGCGGCGGACTGGCTGTCCACGCGTCCCGGCGTGGCCACGTGGCGTCAGCTCGCCGCCGACTATGGACCGCGCGCCATCAACCGTGACGTGGTCCCGTCCGTCCTGCCGCGCATGCTGGCCGACTTCCGCGACCGGAAACCACACGCCATCCACCCCCGCCCCTGGCATGCCGCATGGTATGTGGGCAAGTCGTGGAACATGGAGGTATGGCTGGGTTCCGAACGGCACATCTACGTGCTGGGTCCCACCCGTTCCGGCAAGACCGTCAGCGTCGTCATCCCCGCCGTGGTCGAGGCCCCCGGTTTCGTGCTCGCGACCTCCACGCGAGGGGACATCATCAAAACGACGCGTTACCTGCGCGAATGCGGCGTGAAGGATCGGGTGACCGGCGCGTCGTATGGTGGCCGTGGCGCGGGCACCACGCACATCTTCGACCCGGAGGGCGTCGCGGAGAACGATCCGGATACGCGGCACAACATGAACTGGACGCCATTGCAGGGTTGCGACGATCCGGCCGTGGCGATGCGCCGCGCGCAGACCATGGTCGCGATCGGCGGCATGGGGTCCGGCTCGAACAACCAGGAGTGGGGCGTGAGCGCGACCATGTACGTGCAGGCCATGCTGTACGCGGCCGCGATCGCGGACCGCACCATCAACGACTGCTACAAGTGGAGCCTGTCGCCGGAGAACGCGCAGGAGGCCGCGGACCTGATCCGCAAGTACACGACCGAACGCGAGATGGACCGTTGGGCCGCGACATTGAACGCGCTGCCGCACGTCGATCCCCGTCAGAAAGGCAGCGAGTGGTTCGGCGTGAAGAACGCGTTCAGCATCCTCGCCGACCCGAACGTGCGCGCCCGCATGAATCTGAGTCCGTCCGATCCGCGACTGATCGACCCGAAACGCATGGTGCTGCGGGGCGACACCGTGTACGTGCTGTCCAAGCCCCGCCGTGACGGCGGCGTGGCCGGCAACGCGGGCATTTTCGTGAGCCTGCTGCTCGACACGTTCCAAGAGGCGTGCCAGGACATCGCGTTCGACAAGGCGTCCGGCTCGCGCGGCAAGATTGAACCTCCCGCACGGTTCGTGTTGGACGAACTGTCGAACATCGAGAAATGGCCCGGCCTGCGCAACGCCATCACGCAGGGCGGCGGCAACGGCTACCAGCTGATCATCGTGGAACAGTCCCGCCAGCAGATGGCCGACGAGAAGGACGGGTACGGCAAGGCCGTGGAGCAGACCGTGTGGGAGAACTGCCATCGGATCATGCTCAAGGGCGTGTCCGACGACGAGACGTTGAAATGGTGGATCGGCCAGATCGGCACGCATCACCGGACGCGCCGCGAATCCTCCTGGAATCCGGGACAGGGCCCGTTGGGCGGTCTGACCACGCGTCACGAACGTGAGGAATCCGTCACCCAACAGGAATTGAGCCTCCTGCCCGTAGGCTACGCGCTCGTGGAACCGTTGGGCCAGGCGCCCGCCTTGGTGCGCATGATCATGTTCATGCGCCGCGCATGGTGGCGTGAGGGCTTGGAGGACCTGCGTCCCACGGCCACGAACGCATGGCATGAGGATCACTGCGAAAGGACCATCGCATGAGCGACGTCGAAGAATACTTCACCCAGATGGCGGGCACCGACGCCGACAAGCCGGACGCCACGGACGACGCCAAGCATGACGAGACCATGGGAGCAGGCCAGAGCGCGGACGTGGCTGGCGGCTTGGAACGCCCGTCGTTCTGGACGGACGACATGGAACGGGAATTCCGGACAGAGGTCAAGTCCCTGTTCGACGACATGGTCGGCAGACAGCAGGGCGAACTGTCCGTGAGGGACCAGTGCGAGCACGCGTACGAGGAACTGACCGCCACGGTCAACGGCAAGTACAAGGAGCTGACCGGCAAGGACCTGCCGGCCTCCATGGCGCGCAACCTCGACCAGCTGCTCACGCAGATCACCATGGCCCCGCTCAACGAGCCGGAACACGGTCCGGGACTGTGGGCCAAGCTCCCCCAGCATTCCATCGCCACCATGGTCGAGGCGCGCCCGTTGGACCTAACCGGCTCGCCCACGCGCATGGACATCGATTTGATGATGCTGCACACCATCCGCATGGGCCTGTTCCTCACCACGCATTACACGGATTGGGCGCAGACCCTTCCCCCATGCTGGATCCGCCACGACGACGTCGTGCAGGAAGTGTATGCGCTCAAATGCTACATGGACCTGGTCGTCGCCAGTCCCAACGGAGGATTGTACGCACCGACGTTGCAGTCGCTCATCCATTCCACGTTGGAACGCGTCAAAGCGTATCTCGCCTCGTCCGAAGCTTCGAACTCCGACCATCGGCATCACCTGTCCGGACAGGAGGAACGCCAACGGGAGCAGGCCAGGAAGGATGAGTACGAGCATTGGTTCAACCGTGACGGCGGATGGAGCGAGGAACCTGGATTCGACCAGTCATGGCGGTTCTCCACCCCGTCGGAAGGCTTGGACACGGTCTGCGACCTGATGACGCCCACCCGCGTCGACGACGTGGACGCGGCCGACGACGCCACACTCCGCAATCAGGCCACCCAGTGGCGTTCGGAAATCGACAGCCTGCGCGGCAGCTACGACACGGACCATGCCACGGAGCATCTCGCGCAGGCCGCGCAGGACGAGGAGACGATCCGCCGCGTCTGGCTGTCCTACACGGGACGCGAACGCGAAAGCCGCAACCGGCTCGACCGCGCGGCCACGTCCGCCGCAATGCTGATGCGGGACACGGAACAGTCCAAGCTCCTGTCCGACAAGGACCGTCGAAACCTGAACGACCTGATCGGCCGAGCCCGCATGATCCTCCATACGTATGGCAAAACCCACTTGGACGAGAACTACAAGCCGTGCAGCATCGGTCTGCAGGACGATCTGACCGCACGCCTGGAACGCATCGTGCAAGGCGATCCCGCCGGAGTGTTCGACCGTTGCGAACGCATGATCGACCAGATGGACGCTACGTTCGCACGCGGAAAGGAGCCAACCGATGATCAGCGAACAGCCTAGCCTGTTCGACCAGTTGACGCCGTCCGACGCGTTGAGGGACGACCTCGACTGGCTCGACTCGCTTCAGGAGACGAAACCGTCCACACCACCGCGCAAGCCGAAGAACCGCCGTTCCAACCGGAAGCATGATATCGAACCGGTCCAGCATGACGACAAGCATGGAACGACGACCGCTCCCCCAACCGAGACGACAGACACGATGCCGGTTCCACAATCCACAGGCGTCGAAAACGACCAGACGGCGGAGCGTCCGGAATCTTCCATGCCGTCCAGCGACGCCCGTCCCATGCCGGCGGTCCCACTGCCTCCACGTCCGTCCATGGAGGATGCCAACGTTCCGGACGAGGCGGAGGACATCCTCGCCTCCATGATCCCGGTCGGAGATGAAACCCCATCCGACATCCCACCCGCGAAAACGGAAACGGGAACCGACGACATCAGGACGACCGTGAGCCTGCAGGACGTGGCCGACCCCGACAGAGCTCCGTCTGATGACGCCAAGATAATGGTCTGGGTACGCCGCGGCATGTCCATCGCCCTGGCGTTCATTCTCCTGCTCGTCCTGTTCGCGCTCATAGGCTCCCGTTCGGCCACCGTCAGACAGCAGGCGTCGGCCGAACGGTTGCAGACCTCCATGAGCCAACTGTCCACATGGACCGGCAAGGCCAAGACCACGATCAAGCAGGCGGACCAGATTAGATTGAAGGATACGGACGACACCGATTCCCTCCGCCGTCTGATCGACTCGAACGGCAGGCTCATGCACTCCGACCGGACGGGACTGTCGGAAAACGAATCGGAACGGCTCGCCGCCAAGGCCGACAAGGCCACGAAACGCACCCGCACGCTGACCAACAAGATTGGCCGGCTCGTCAAGGAAAAGCCGTTGACGGACGCGAAGAACAAATGCCATACGGCATTGGACAAGGCGTCGAAAGCCTCCAATGATGCGAAACCATCCGACGATGCGACCCGTACGGCGAAAGCCACATTGGACAAGCTCATCGCGCAGGCCCGCAAGCTCGACAAGAAGACGACCATCGACACGTGGACCGACATGGCCGCCAAACTCGACAAGGCCCGCGAAAACCTCGCCCGCGCATTGGACGCGAAAACCAAGGCCGACGAGGAGGCCGAACGCCAGGCCGAAGAACAGGAGCAACAGCAGCCGCAACAGGCCGCGCCGATACCAACCCCAGCACCGACGCCCACGCCGCAATACCATGGTTCGTCCGGCGGCTCCGGCTCCACGACCGTGCCCCGCGGCAACAATGGCGGCAATGCGAACAATGGCGGCACCGGCAACAGCGGCGGATCGTCCGGCGGGAACTCCGGCGGATGGTATGTGCCACCGGAAACCCCTGACAACAGTCTGCCGAACAACGATTCAAGCCTCTGAGCAAAGGAAGACCAATGGGAAAGAACAATCCACGCAAACAGTCCTCACCCGAAGCGAAGAAACAAGCCGCCATCTGGTGCGCCATCGCGGTCATCGCCGTGGCCGTCATGATGCTGATGACCAACCCATGGAAACATCAGCCGGCCACGACGGCGCCCCAGGCCAATTCGGCCACCCAGACCCAATCCGCTGCGAAACACGAAGCGAAGGCAAAGAAAAAGGGAAAAGCAGCGTCCACGTCCGACAGTCTGGAACAGAAAGCCCAGACCATGTTCACCGGTGACGCGGAGCAGATCTCGAACGACGTGCGCGACCTATTGAACGCGCCCGAAAACTCGAACGTCGACACGCTTTCCACCCTGCTGTACCGACACGGACGGCAGGACCTCGCCGAAGCGACCGACCTGTACGACGCGATCGGACAACAGGAGGACATCGACACGATCCGCAGCCTCGCACGCGAATGGTATCCGCAAGCCATGCGCGCCGCGATCGAAGCACGCCGTTCGGACCTTTCGGACGGATTGGACAACACCGCGAAATCCGTGGAAACCATCCAACAGGACAATCTGGAGAACATGCAGGGATGCGGCGACATCAAAAACGCGTACGAGACCGCGAAACGGCTCGTGGACTCCAAATCGGATGATTACGACGCTTTGACCAAAGTCCAGCAGGATCTGACCGCCGCTACAAGCGGATGCGCCACCAACCTAGATCCGAAAGACCTCGAGAAAGTGTTCGGACAGCCACAGGGGACCCTCAAGGAAGACAAGGAGTAGGAAAACATGACCACCACGAACAACCGCGCATGGAAGGCACTACTGCCACAAAACGGCATGATCGGCATGAGCCCGCAGGTCGGCAGGGTGAAGATCCCTCCCATCCGTGTCCGCCAAACGTTGAACCTGACCGGAGGCAGGAAAATCAAAGCGGTGAAGGCATGCTGGTTCGAAAAAGATTCGGCCAGATTCGTCACACTTGTCCCCTCGACGGGAAGACTCCGCCTGGAAATGGACTCGTTGAAAGGCGGCGAGACCATCGAATTCGTGGGACATTCACGTGAATGGCATGACATGTCGGGACAAAACTACTTCGTGGTCATCGTCACCGACATGGACATCATCGAACCCAATATTTCAAAATGTCGGAACCGGTTCAACGGAGCTAATAAGTAAATATACCTTTACACATTAAGTAAATAAGTGTAGACTATTTTTATGGAATGTGAGGCATCATCCGCCGCCTTGGAAGGAACCGAAATGAGCGAACCAATGAACGTGACCGCCGCAGCCGAGCGTTCTGGCGGACGGTGGTCCGTGGAAGTGCCGGAAATCCCCGGACTGTTCACGCAGACCCGGCGTCTCGACCAGATCGACGCGATGGTGCGCAACGCCGCCGGCATGCTTGACCGCGAGATCGGCACCGTCACCGTGGAGCCGAAGCTCCCCGAACGGGACGAGCGCATGCTCGCCGAACTGCTGGACGCGCGCAGACGGGCCAGCGAGGCACAGTCACGTGCCTCCTCGCTCACCCGCGACGCAGTGGGCGTTCTACGGTCCCAAGGAATGACCGTGCGCGACATCGCCGCCGTCATCGGCGTCACCCCGCAGCGCGTCAGCGCCCTCGCCAACGCCTGAGCCAAGGAACCGAAAGGATCATCATGACAGCGATAGAATCCCTGCCCGCGTACAGGAAGGCCGAGGCCGAGGCGGAACGCCGCGGAGAGAATCTCAGCTCCCTCATCGACGCGTTCCTGGCCGGCTACGCCAGGGGCGCCTCTACGAATAGCCTCGCCGCGACGCCACAGCCGGGAGACACCGTACTGCGTGACGAAACGGACTGGCGCATGCTACGCGACGAGATGCATGGGGAAAAGCTATGAGCCTGACCATCGCCTTCTCATCCGAAGCCAAACGCGATCTGAAAAGGCTCTACAGGCGTCACCCGGGTTATGCGGACGAACTGCTCGACATGCTCCACGACGAGGTGCGGGTCCAGGGACGTGTGCCCGACGCCTACGACCCGCACATACTGGACAATCCGCGGGCGGCATACAGTGGAGCTCTCGAGTTCCACTTCATGGACGATGTTCTCGTGATCTGTTATCCGCCCACGCCGCGCGAGTTCCTGCGCATACTGCATATCTGCACCCATGCCGAGCTTAAAGCCGGGCGATGCTCGGACGAATGGCCGCGCGGCTGACAGCCGACCATCATCCCCATGACGGTCTCCTCACCAATACGAACAGTCTAGGTGTGGGACCGTTCCATGCTTGACAACTTGCCCCACGATCTTTTTCGAAGAGCTTTCTCGTCTTCCCCTCTCCCTGCAACTAAGCTGGGATTTGCGGAATGTTCCTAAGAACACGAAGGATGGTCCGGATTCCTTCGAACCTGGATCATCCTATCTCCGTTAAGGTCGACGCAATTCCCTATCCAGGATCACACCTTGCTGAGCATATCGATGATTCCCGAGGCGTCTTGCTTCAGGCTCTCCATGTACTTCTGCATATACTCCCAATCCGGAGAACCATCTGGCTTTGCTGGCAGCGTCAGCTCTGTTTGTTCCATTTTCTCCTTGCTCCATTTGTCGTCGTACGCGTATGAACGTCCAGCCTCCCAGAACAACGGCTGGAGGAACAATGCGACTTCTTCTGTCAGATCGAATTTCGGATAGAGCACGTTGACGTCATCGGATGCCCAGAACGGTTCCGGCTGCCAGAAAGCCTTTCCTGTAGCTTTCTGCCCATTGTACGCGACAGTCATTACCCCGCCAGGATGGAGGTGACCGGTGTTGCCAATATGTGCGGTGACACCGTTATTCTCCAGCGTAGCGCCGATGAAGGGTGTCATTCCAGGTTCCATATTCGCGCGTGTAAGTCGCGTTCCTTTCAGTACCGTGAACAATTCGCCGATTTTGTAAGGAGGCCATTTCGAACTGTCTATTGTTTCTTCATGGAAATGCGCCTCGCCCATTTCATCAATCGCTGATTCCGTCTTGTCGAGCATCTCCTGCATGTATCTCGACATATGAGTCCAATCGGGCTTTCCATCTGACGTCGCAGGCAGATACATCAGTTCGTCAGCCATTACATCTTGACGCCATTTATTGGCGAAACCATAACGCTTTCCGAGATTCTTCAGTATGGGAAGTATGAACAGAGAGGCATTCTCGTCAATCTCATCTTTTGCGGCGAGCACGTTGACGTCATCGGATGCCCAGAACGACTCCGGCTGATAAAACGACTCGCCTACACTGCCGTTGTAACAAACGGTAATCATTCCAGCCGGAAAGAGATGGTCCGTGTTTCCGATGCGTGCGGTAACGCCGTTATTCATGGACGACGCGCCGATATAATTGATTTCCCCGGGGATCATCTGTGCCTTTGTGAGTCTCGTTCCTTTCGAAATAACAAACAGGTCGCCAAGCCTAAAGGCCGTCCACTCAAGATAATCTGGTCCTTTCATGGAAAACAGTCACCCCTTCCTCAAACTGATGATTACATTGTCTTCGTCGCCGTCAATCGTCGCCGAATACATTATTCGGTCAAACAGCTGTCCGCTGAACGCTTTTGCGTCGATGCCTTTCTTGTACATGAGATAGTCCATGGCCGTTTTGCGGAAATCCTCCTCTGATATCTCGAAGGGTTTGATGGGCGCCTGATACGAAAGGCATTCGTCTGGACTCTCCCATACGCATGTATCGTCTCCGGATTGCTTGGACACGATATCGATCCAGCACCTCTCGATCGCGGGCCAACGACCGCGCACGTCGTGCCGTCCCTTGTTCTTCACAGTCTCCAGACCGTCGTCCTTCATCCAGCAGGTGAAGAACTCATGTCCGTTCTGGGGCACGCCGGCCTCGAACACGAATATGCTCGTAGTCATTCCGATGCCGAAGAATAGGTCCTCCGGCAGCTTGACCACTTTGCGGAGTCGGTGGTGTTCGAGAATGCGGGCCATTTGCTTTTTGCCCGTCTTCTCGAGTTTTTTATCCGGAAGGACGAACGCGCAGGGCGTATTCGGCGGGACGTTGTCCAGCACGTTCTCGACGATTACCATACAACCGTACTTCTTCTCATACGGGGGATTCATGAGGACTTTAGTGATGTTCTGATGGGCAATCCATTTTCCGGCCTCGCCGGATCTGGCATCCAGCTGTTCCAGATTGGTCTTGCCGTCCTTGTGGATGAGCATGTTCGCGCATGCGAGGGCATAAATCTCTCTATCGAATTCAATGCCGAATAGTTGGTTCTGTTTGATTTCCTTGGCCTTTTCGGTGTTCACTCCGCCGGCCTCGTCGATCATGTTCGCCATCGCTTTGATCAGGAAGCCTCCACTGCCGCATGTCGCGTCGAGCACCCTGTCGTTCTGGTTTACTTCGAGGATCCTGTATATGAAGTCGGTGATGTGTTCGGGGGTGAAAACCTGTCCTGATTCGGTCTTCTTCTTGTAGCGGTTGAATTCGTTGAAGAAGATGCCCATGACGTCCTCTCCCCGCCATGCGTCGGAGTTCAGGCAGTCGGATATTTCCGTCACCCAGTCAATGAAGTTCGAGATCAGATCCTTGACGTGTTCCTGTTCCTTCTCGTCCTCGCTGTTCACGTTGAGGTTCATACGAATCTCGGAGAACACGTCCGCGAGCAGACCGAGCTTCTGATTCTGGTGCTTGTCCCGCAACAGCTCCTTGTTGAGACAGTTAAGAATAGCATTGTGGAATTCGGAGTAGTCCATGCCGCTGACCATTGTCGCGTCGTATCGTTTCGCTACCAATGCGCAGGCGGTGAAAATCATCCTGTGGTAGAGGTTCTTGATGCCGAACTCGAAATGCAGACAGTTGTTGATACGGGCAGTCAGTTCGTAGATGCGCTGCTTGTCGATGTGGTCGACGTTGAACAGGGCCGTGTAGCAGGCGATGTTGTGGAGCTTCTCGCTTCCTTTCTCCTTGTATTCCTCACCGTTCTTGAACACCCTGGTGGATTCCCCGTTGTAGAGGATGCCCACGACGTGCTCGTATTTCGCATTCATGATGCGGATGTTCTTCAGAAGCTCCTTCGCCTGCGTCGCACCCAGTGCGATCTTGGATGCCTTCGTCTCCAGAACAACAGCGGTATCGGACTTGTTGGCCGGGAGATACCAGCCATCCGGCTTGTCGAGTTTCCCCTTAAATCCCAGCTGGTTGAATGTCGTCAGCTGACCCACGCCGGCGGTCACCCCCCCCCGTGGTTGTTCAGACCCAATATTTCGCGCGCCTTATCCCTGACTTCATCCTCGGTCATGTTCTCTGCCATTTTCTTCCCCTCAATTGGTTTCTTTGTTCTTTTGCAAACATCTGTATATGGTGGTTCGACTGACGCGCATCATGGATGCTATCTGATCCACCGTCACCGAACGGGACTCGTACAGGCGCTGCACTTCCTTGGCCTGTTTCTCATCAAGGCTTGCGGGGCGCCCTCCTGTTCTGCCCCTTGCCCTTGCGGCTTCGAGCCCGGCGCGGGTGCGTTCGCGGATTAGATCCCGTTCGAACTGGGCCAATGATCCAAAGATGTTGAATATGAGTGTGCCGCCTGGAGTGCTCGTATCAATCAATTCTGTCAGTGAGCGAAACTGAACTCCCCTAGTGTCGAAGTCGTTGATGAGTTCAACAAGATTCTGCATGCTTCGTCCGAGCCTGTCGAGTTTCCAGACGACGACGGTATCGCCTTCGCGCAGGAGGTCGAGCATATGGTCGAGTTCGGGACGGTGCGCTTTCGCGCCGGAGGCCACGTCGATGAATATCCGGTTGCAGCCGGCTTTTTCGAGTGCGTCCTGTTGCAAGTCGGTGGTCTGGTCGCCGGTGCTGACGCGCGCGTAGCCGTATGTCATGCTTGCCATGTGTGTCATGGTACCATTACCCGTCAGTCGGCTCACCTTATGGAACGTTGATTGTGGAACGGGTTGTGGGACACCCTTCGCTTTCGAATCAAAGCATTTCGCATACCGAAGGAATCTGTTTCATAAACGGACGTTTTCGGAATAAGCATAGAATCTGAATGCAGATGAGGAATCATTTATTAGGGGCATGCTATGTCTGTATAACCGGAATTAGACAGAAGAAAGGTCTCATATTCATGCCCATCAAAACAAACCGACTCGTGCGAGTACTTTCCATTGCTTTAGGTGCTTTATCTTGCATTTGCGCATTCATGATTCTTCCCATGTATATTCTGGGTTCCGCTCATGCGCAGGGAAACCTGCTTCCTTCTGTTATCGCAATCTCACTTTGTTGCATATGCATCCGAGGTTTATGCGTGTATCGAGAATCTCTCACCTGGCAGTTCTCGTATTGCTGTCTCTTGATTTCTTCTTTCGAGATTATCGTATTCTATTACAATCCGGATAAAACGCTGGAATCAGTAAACGCCATCTTCTGGATGCTCGAGATCACATTTCTTGCCGTACTCCTGATGATAGAGTTCAATTTAAATGTTCGAAAAATACTCTCCTACCCCGTCTTCATTTTTCTTCTAGGCAGTTTGATGGACGTTATTCCAGGAATGGGGAATCTCGTTAAAAACGCGGATGTCGGCAAAGAGATGATATCCTTGCTCATCATCGCATACCCATTGGAGATTCTGAATGCCTTCTGGGATACCATCAAAAAAAGATGACAAGGCTGAAACTGAGAAAAAACTAGATGATTTGCTCTCAAAGGTTCAGAATGCCACCGCTTTGGCGTCTTCCCTAAAAGACTCGCAAAACAGAATCGAGGAAAGAGTCCAGGACATCAATGAGAAAATCTCCAGGGCAGAAGACGATAAGCCCGGTGTATCGTTTCTAAAATCCAGTTCGGTGTATGAATTCAAGATAACCATGCGCCGTCATCGTCGCTAGGGGATGCTTTGCTGTCTTGGCGCCATACAGTCGTTCTTTGAGTTTCCGGGAATCTATATGCCAAGCGTGGGGTCTTTATGCCCATCGTCTGGATTATCTATGGCAGGATCTGGCATCGGTAAGTAAAAACCATCTACCGTCTCGCTCTTATCGTTAGTTGAGCTATTCTGGCTCTTCCTGGGTTCTTCTTGCAACAGTCCTACTTTGTCAAGAGTGGATAAGAACCTATCCTCAAGTTGGACTGGATCGATCAATGGATCGCTTTGCGTACGTATAAGATAGTCAAACTGTCCAAGATCCTTATATTCCAACGCCATTGCGAGCATATCTTTAGCGTCAGGAGAAAGCTGATCGTAATATTTATCCGCGATGAAGGACACATCGAACAAATCACGAATTTTATCCCGGGACATATAAGCTGCGCATTTGAGCTTGCATAATTCGCTAATAGTGTAGGTGAGTATCCCGTTGACTACTGCGGTCTTCTCTTTTGGAATGGTCCGATGTCTCAATGACAATTCAATTTTTAGAGGACGGTTCGATGCCCCATAATCAACAAATGCTCGACGAACGGTGGATGTGTCTTTGGCTTTCCTCCACGTGTATCCCTCATTCGAGCAAATCGAGTCGATCATGCCGAAAAAACGGGAGGAGGGGACATTCGACCGCAAAGAATCTAAATCAATATCTTCAGAGAAGCGATCAAGACCATAGCATTCCATCAAAGCGGTGCCGCCTTTGAGCACGAATGGATTACCCTGCGATGAATTGATTCCATGAAGCATTCGTTGTATAGCAAAACCATGGGACTGGTTTTCTTGGTTTATCTTCGTCATGCGGTTTCCTTTTTCAAATGCTTGGCTTTATAGTCTAGCCACGGGCATAAATACTCCTGCCCCATGAAACGATCAATATCCTTCCAATCGGACCTGTTATGAAGCATCAGAACGTGCTCCATAACAGGCACGTCCGTCAAAGGATTGTCGAGGAAATTATCTTTCATGCCCTGGGCGCTGCCGTACAACCCCTGTTCAATCAAGTCCAAACATGCGCGCACATGACCGGCCACAGGCATCACTCCCTTGGTGGGGACTTCGCAATAGCTAATATCATACATGCCGAATGGTGAGGAATCAGTGTCGAGCAGCATGGGCTTAGTCCAGTCCATCGCGCTGAAATGCCAGTCTCCCGGGGTGGATGACCTGTTCCCGAGATTCAGCGCATGCATACCTGTTACGTATCTCATTCAGCACCTCTTTGCAATCCTGAAATATGAATGACGGAGTAAACTGACGTGTCTATTTTAGAAGTAGATCTTTTCCAGGGAAATCACGAAAGTGCGGAAGCCTCGTTACTTAGCATCAGAATCCCATTCCTCTAATAGATAGTAATTACGCACGAGTGTTTCTTGGTCCAGATTATCCATTTCTCTTGTAGCGCCATCAAGCTCATCGTATAGAGAGCCCAGATAGCGGTCACCGCGCTCAATCGCGTCGACGAGGTCGTTGATGGCTTCGGCGGTGATTTCGGGAATCGGGAATGGCCAGTCTTTTGGCCTGCGGATGAATGGTATTTGTTCCATATGAGGCTTCTTTCCGGTGTGGCTGCTTGATATCGTCTCAATCATAAGGATAGGGTTTTTATCGCCTGCGACCGAAACCCCGCCATGTGGACAGCTTTTCCGCAGTTCTCGCCCCTCCCCGCAAGTTCACCGGCACGCCAGAAGCCGCCGCAGACAATACATCATCGTCGGCAACAAACAGACGGAAAGCCGACACAGCGAAGAGACGAACCCCCGATCATTCGGTAACCTGCGTCAGCTGGGACAGCCATAGCTTATTGGTTCTGAACCTTTCGACGTTCCTTGACCATATGTGGTATTCGGGATCATCCTCATCGGCGCCCTCGTCGGAGAACCCATACGCCTTGAACAGGCGCATGCTCGCGTGGTTGTCTGGATTTATCTGGGTCATGATGTACGGGTCGCGTCCCGTGCCCGCCGAATCATTGCCGACCCATCTAAGGACCGTGGCGAGCAGCATACCGCCAAGACCGTTGCACTGCTCGGACAAGGCCGTGGCTATATACGAAATCGCGTACGCGTCCGAAGACCCTATCCATCCGAACTCGCAGAATGCGAGTACGTCGGAATCACCTTCGCAATACAGGGCCATGCGCAGAACATCGTCCGCATTCTCTTTCAGGTCAAGACCTCTGATATACCGTTGGACGTCCATCGCGTATTCGGGTGCCCCCGCTCCGCAGCACACGAATCTTCGGACGGCGAGCTGGTCGTCCGGCCCGCAGATCCTGCTGCTTATCATTCGGAAACGCACTGAGCCCGTCCACGCCTGTTCTTCCTGGAGGATGCTTTCGTGAGCTTCATCCATTTGGCGTCCACTTGGTTGCGAGGCTTCCCGTCCTTCGGAGGGACGTATGCCGGCATCGCCTTGACGCCAGCCGCAACGGTAATCATGTGGATACTCCTAGCCAATAAATGTCTCGTGTCAATTGAAATATATCACACGCTCCGTCCTATCTCGACCCCCCGGTGTCTATTTAGAAGTGCAACGCCCTTGCTGGCCCTGCGATTCTAGCGGTTCGTCGACGATCTCCCGCAGCCCCCTGACCATATCCATCCGGATCTCGCAGCGTTTGGGTAGTTGGCGTCGGACCACGCCGTTCCTGTTCCCGTTGTTTCCCCGCCGCCAGCTGGAGTACGGGTAGACGAAGCACGTATCCATTCCCAGCTTGCCACGCGACCGGGCATGCCGGGCGAACTCGGTGTCGTTGTCGTGTGTTCTTTGCCGGCTCCGGCCTTGATGAGTTCCAGCGCCTCACGCCGGAATCCGTCGTCGTAACATCTCCTTCGAACCTCACGCATATGAAAGGACCGCACCCCGATCGTCGAATCTGAATTTCTTCAGTCCGAACAATCGGAGTGCGGTTCAATTTCTTCGCTCCTGTTCCCGTTTCGGTTTTTCGGATGACGTCACTCGCCCTGCTGGGTTTGCTCGGACTGCTCCGGAGCCTGAGTCTGTTGTGCGGCTTGCGTCTGCTGGTTGGCGAGCATCTGCTGTTGGATGAGCACGCTGTTGGCCTGCGCGGCGTACTGCTTCTCGGCCATGCGCATGCTTTCCTCATGACGTAGCTGGTCGGCGTCGGTGAACACGCGGGCCTGGATCTCCTGTGCGAGGCTCATGAGCTTGTCTTTTTCGAGGATGCTCACGGTGATGTCGTTCGCGCCGCCGGACGGATCGCGGAAGGTCAGGGTGGCGCTCATCACGTTTGCGAAGTTCGCGACGGCGATGAGCAGGCACACGATGGCGACCAGGGCGTTGGAGTCGAACATGCCGAAGCCGACGAACAGGAAAAACAAACCCCAGACGAGGCTGCCGAGGTTGAATTTCGTGTTCGTGTCGACGCTGGCGATGTTGCGCAGTGGGATGGTCTTGGTGGACGCGCCGAGCGGGATCAGCCCGAACAGGGTGTTCGGTGCCCTGTATTGCACGCGCGTGCTGGACGCGGCGATCGAGGTTTTGAGCCAGAAGATGATCACGCTCGGGCTGAATCGGTCGCCGACGATGTTCTTCTCGCCGGGCGCGTAAGTGAATTCGGTCATGGTCTGTGCGGTTTCGGCCATGTTCTTCTCCTTTGCTTTGTGTTGTGTTTGTTTTTCTTATCCCCTTCCCGCTTCCCGTATGGTGTTTGGGATGAGGAAACAGTCTGATGGTTTCCGGTCCGATGTCCTATTGGCGTATGGCGGACGGAGGTCTGAGTTTTTCGAAGTCCTGTCGGCCCATGCGTCGTTTCGCCCGGGTCCAGAACTCCCTGAGTTCCCTGCCGTCGTATGCCGCATGCCGGCTTCCGATCGTCGTGCATGCGCTCATAATTCGAGTCCCGGATCGTTCGGGCCCGCCACTGCCGTATCCTGGTCGATGGCCGGATCCGGCAGTGGAACGTCCGGCTGGATGCTGGGGAATTCCAGCAGATCCCTCTTCGGAATGGGTGATTCCTCCGATTCGACGCCGAGCCGGTAGATCCGTTCGAATTTCTTGCCTAGGTATTCGCCGTCCGTTGTTTTCTCCATGACGGTGCAGTGCAGCACGTCCGGGATGAAGACCTCGCTCTCGTTGCGCACGCCTCCCCTGCTGCCGACCATCGGCACTCCCTTTGAGGCGCCTTCGATGATGAGGAGGATTCCACCCGCTCCGAGCCAATGCGGGGTGGTGACGGTCGTGGATAGTCCCGGACCCATGGTCACCCGGTCTCCCTCGTTGAAATCCATCAGGGCGAGATAGTCGTTCGTTTCCGGGGTGTCATAGTCCTTGAAGCTTCCCGTGGCGAGTGTGCGCAGCAGTTTCAGCTGCGGGTCGAACTGTTGGACCTGATCCTGCCGATATGCCTCTTCGGCGGCCTTCCTGCCCCATGGGGTCGGTGGCAGCATCCCTTCAGGATTGTCCTGCGGAACGAGACGCATGTACGACGTCCCATCGGTTATTCCGGTTTGGTGGCTGACGCTCTCCCTGTATTCCGGGTCGGTGTCCAGGGATTGTTCGATCAGGTCGAGCATGGATTCCAGGGAGTTGGTGGAGGTGGCCTTGTCGGCGACGATGTTGAAGTCTTCGAACAGGTCTTTGGAGAGGCTCCCCAGCCGGTATTTGTCTTCTAACACCAGCCGGCGTTCGTCTTCGAGTTCGGCTTTCAAAAGGTTGTAGTGATGCTTCTTCCCGAAGGACCATGCATGTTCCGGCGCGGTCGCCGTCATTTCCTCTTCCAGGCTCTTCACCGTCCGGTTCCGTTCCCGCAATTGGCCGGACAATGCTCTGATGGTTTCGATCCGTGTTTTCAGCTCTTCGGTTTCGGACATTGGGGCCGATCCTTCCTCTTTTTCGTTCCAGCCGGTTCACGTGTGGTCCTGCCGATATCGGAACGGGCCGGATGGGATTGGCTCCCGTTCCGGCCCGTCGTTCTCTTATTCGAATGCCTACGTCACATGCCGATTCCCGGTCCGGCGGACACATCATCGGATGGGTCGATGCATGGGTCGGGCATTGGAACGTCGGTCGTCTCCGCTGCCGTGGGGAAGGCGGACGGTTCGGATGGGTCGAATCCCACGGTCACGCTTGTGGCTTGGGCTTCGGCGAGGTCGGCCTGCGTGTCCTGTTCGTCCTCTCCGGCCGGCGCCGTGTCCTGGCCGTTCTTGATTTCCAGGTTCATTTTGGCTATCTGGTCGGTGAGGTCGTCGTACTCCTGCTGGCCTTCCCAGGGCGTGTTCAACGCGTTCCACGCGCTTTCCAGATTGGTTTTCGCATTGTCGAGTCTGACGCGGAGGCCTTGCGCCGTGTCGGTGTTGTTGGCGATGATCCGGTCGAGTTGTCTGATGACGTTGTCGGCGCTGTTGTTGATGTCGGGCACGCTGGTGCCGGCCCAATGCTCATGCTCTCCTTTCAATCCGACGAACGGGCGGAACGCGTTGATGCCTTTGACGGCCATGTTCTTCGACGCGACCATGACGGTCAGCCCGCAGTATTCGCCGACTTCCATCGTCTGCCCGTGGTCGAGCCGGTGCGCGATGCCGACGAGGTCGTGGATGGCCTGCCTGCGGTCCGTGATCGGACCGTCGCCGAGATCAAGCCCGCATACGCCCTGGGCGAGATGCTGGTCGCGGATCTCGACGGCCTTGTGGAATTTCGGCTCGTCGTCCACCGCTTCCCCGTGGAGTCTTTCGAGGTTGTCCACGGTCGGCTGCAGTTGCATGTCGATCTTGAAACGGATCGACCTTTGCTGGTCCGCGTGGGCGCGTTTGAGCAGTTTCATCTGCGTGAGCTGGTTCTCGAGCTCCATGCGTTTGACGATGTTCGGGTCTCCGGTGGCGATGGCCTTCATGTCGGCGAGGCTGAGCACCGTGGAGTCCACGTCGGACGCTTCGCGTGACGGCGAGCCGGAGCTCATGATCTGGCTGATGAACCGGGCCTTGCGCTCGACCGTCTGGAACATGTAGCTGTCGAACGTGCCGACGGTGACGTACCGGTAGTCCTGCGCTTTGTCGAACATGTTGCCCTGCCTGCGGACACGTCCCTGGCGTTGTTCGAGTTCGGCGGGCTTCCATGGACAGTCGAGGTCGTGGATGGCGAAGAGCCTGTCCTGCACGTTCGTGCCGGTGCCCAATGTTCCGGTCGAGCCGATGAGCACGCGCACCTCGCCTTTGCGGACCTTCTCGAACAGGGCCTGCTTCTTCTGCGGGTCCTTCTCCTGTGCGGCGAACATGATCTCGTCCTCGGGGATGCCCAGGTCGATGAGGCGGCGTTTCAGATCGGATTGGATGTTCCACTTGCCGGACGCCGTGGTGGACGAGTCGCAGAACACGAGCTGCGTGGCCTTCTCTGCGGCATGCTCCTGCCATATCTCGTGGATCTTCTCGGCGCAGACCTGCACCTTGCCTCCTTCCATGGGTTGGATGTCCGGATCGGACACGTCGAGCAGTTTCGGGTCGAGACTGACCTTCCTGCCGTCGTTCGTGATGTTGAGCATGTTGTCGTCCGACGGGTCCACGGCTCCGTCACGCACCAGTTCCGCCCTTTGCACGAGCGCGTCCACGGCCTGTTTCTGCGCTTCGGTCGCCTCGACGGCGACGGAGATCACGTCGCAGTCGGGCACGTCCAGGTCAAGCTTGTCGGCGGTCAGCAGGTCCGCGTAGTCGTGGAACGTGCTCATCAGTTCGGGCAGGTTGTGGAATTTCGTGAACCGTTGCTTGATCTGGTATCCGCTGCCTTCCGGCTTGACCTCGACGCTTTCGACGATGCTGCCGTACGTGTTGGCCCAGCTGGTGAACGCTGCCACGCCCTGGGCTCTGAGTAGGTCGGGCGCGAGATAGCGTTGCATGTTGTACAGTTCGGCCATGGAGTTGGACACCGGCGTGCCGGTCGCGAACACGATGTTGCTTCCATGTCCCGTCTCGCGCAGGTACTCGCACTTGTCGAACAGGTCCTCGCATTTCTGCGCGGCGGCGACGTCCACGCCGGGCACGCTGATCGTGGTGGCGATGGCGAGGTTTTTGTACTGGTGCGCCTCGTCGATGAACAACATGTCCACGCCGAGGTCCTCGAAGTCGATCCACTCCTTGTTGCCGTCGCCGCGTAGCGCCTGGAGTTTCCCGTCGACGCGCATGCGGTCCCTCTCGGCCTGTTTGACGGTCCGGTTGAGGTTCTTCTCCATCTTGCCGATCTCGTCCTTCAGCTTCTTCGCGGAGAAGTCGTTGCCGACCGCTTCCGCGGTATCGATGCTGTCGAGCATTTCGGCCTTGCGCCGTGAGAAGTACCTCTCGCGGCGTTCGGGACTGACGTGCATGCGTTGGAACGTGTCCTGCCTTACGATGACCGCATCCCAGTCGCCGGCCGCGACCTTCGCCCAGAAGCGTGCCGCGCCCTTGCCTGCGCCGTCGGCCTCCGTCATGGACAGGATGTTCGCGTCCGGGTAGAGCGTCAGGTAGTCCTTCGCCCATTGTTCGGTCAGATGGTTCGGCACGACGATCATCGGCTTGGTGGCACGGCTCAGACGTTTCGCCTCGTGGCATGCGGCGACGCCGGTGAATGTCTTGCCGGCGCCCACGACGTGCGCGACGAGCGTGCCTTCCTTGGATTGCAGGATCCTCGCGACGGCATTGCGCTGATGGTCGTATAGGTCGATGTCAGTGCTGATGCCGGGGAATGTGAGGTAGGAGCCGTCGTATTCGCGCGGGTGGATGCGGTTGAACCGCGTGTTGTACACGTCTTCCAGCATGCGTGTGCGCGCCGGATCGGTCCATACCCATTCGGTGAACGCCTGTTCGACGGTGTGGCGCTTCTGGTACAGCAACGCGGTGGCCTGCGCGTCCCTGACTCTTCTCTTTCCGGTCGGATCGTCCGGATCGGGTTTGGTGAGGTTGCTGGTCGTCGCGTTGAGCGCGCCGGACACGACCTCGAACGGGTTGCGTCCCGCTCCGATGCCCAGACCGTATTTGCGGATGGTCTCCTCGTCGAGTTTCGAGGCGAGCGACGCGTTGACCTGCCAGTTGCCGGTCGTCTCGTCATGACTGACCGAAAGGCTTCTCATACCGCCGTCGGTGATGTCGGGCTGGGTTTCGAGTCCGAACGTTTCAATCATGAAGTCCCGGATCACGCCGGTCGGGATCCACGCTGAGCCGAGCTTCGCGGTGATGTCGTTATGGGTGAGTCGGACTGGCATCGACTGTTCGAGCCGTCCGCGTAGCCTTTGCAGGCTCTTGAGCCGGTCCATGTCGGCCGGTTCGGCCGGATGGTCGCGCATCCACGTGGCGCGCCTGTCCCTCCACTGTTCCAAGCCCTCCATGTCGACCACTTCGTCCAACGGTTTGAACGTCTTCTGGTTCCATGAATTGTAGCGTCCGTACCGTTTCTCGACGGTCGGATGGGCCAGTCGGTCCGCATCGGCCGCGTATAGGTATTCGCAGGTTTCCGGATGGGCGCGCAGTTCCTTGGCCAAGGCGAGGTAGTCGCACTTGGCTTCCCTGTAGTAGCCGTGGTCCTCCACCTTCCACAGGCTTGGATCGGTGATCTTGCGCAAGGCATCTTGTACCGGGCCATGTTTGAAGCCGCTGGTGTTGAGGATCGTGGCGACGGTCCTGTCGTCGATGGCCTCGGGGTCGGCCGTGACGGCCTTGTACAGCATGCGCATGGCGCTGTTGGATGTTCCGTCGTCGTCGCTTGACCAGCCGCTGTCGAAGACCTCGTAGAACAGACTGTTGCCTTTGGGCTGTTGGGCGTTCCAGTTTTTGTCGAGCAGTTCCACGCCGGGCTTGCAATCATCCAGGAACATGCAGGCGAAGGCCCTTCTCTGTCCGCGTCCGTACTCTTTGAACTCATTGGAGAACCATGGGGCTTCGGCCACGGACTTGTTCGCGTGGATCGGGTCGGTGGCGCTCTGCCATGCTCCTGCCTGGATGAGTTCCCTACGGCAGCTTTCCACGCGCGAGGGCGGTGTTATGGCCTGTATCCCGTTTTCGGCGAGCCATGCGCGTACACGTTCCTGTTCGGGCTCGTCGACCATGGCACGCAATAGTCCGTCGACATGGTCGAGTTCGCCTCCCACGTCGCCGGACAGGTATTCGTCCGCCGGCAGTGGAGTGCCGTCGTCCGGGTCGGTGACGATGAGGTCGCCGAGCCGTGCGACGGTTTCGAGATCGTCCCGGGTGCCGAGCAGGTGGCCGATGAGGTCGAGGTCCACGTGTCCCACGCGGTCGAGGCTGACGGCCAGCGCTTCGACGGGTTCGTCCACATGCTCCGGCATGGGAGGCATGGGCGTGACGACCCTCTTGGAGAGCATGTCGCCTTTGGCTTCGAAACCGTCGGAGCCGGTTTTCTCCAACGTGTAGAGCTGGTTGAGGCTCGGATCGGAATTGTTCGGGTCGAACACGCGCAGGTTCTCTTTGGAGTTGAGCCTGCCGTAGGATGCGGTGAACCGGTCGTATGCTTCGTCGAGTTCCCTGATGCCTTGGGCGACGGCGTCGTCGGTGGTGTCCGGGTCGCGTTCGACGGCGAGCAGGCGTTCCGCCTGGTCGCGTAGGCGCAGCATGGAGGCCATGCGCCTGTCCCCTCCCTTGGCGACGCGGGAGTGCGCGGGTACGATCTGGCCGTTCATGTCGCCGTACCAGATATGGTCGTTCGCGTCGACCATATAGCGCATGGCCGCCTGCTGGGTCTTGTCGGGCACGACGATCGGCTCGTTGGCACGTTCGCCGAGCCTGTCGTGCAGGTCGATGCCGTGCTGTTCGAGCTGGCCGGTGAGGATGCGTTCGACCTGTTCTCCCAACCGGGTGATGTCGCCGGTTCCGGTGACGTCGATCTGCGGGCCGAACGGCCCCGAGCCTATGGCCATGGTTCCCGCGACGTATTCGGGATGGTCGACGAACAGTCTGTTGGCGTTGACGCCGTCGCGGAATTCGGTGGTGTCCGTCCACGCTGCGTCCGCTTCGGCCAGCGGCTCGTCACGTTTGCGCAGGATCAGGATGTCGGAGACCACTTCGGTGCCCGCCTGCCGGTCGAACGTCTCCCTGGGCAGGCGGCATGCGGCGACAAGTTCGGCCTTGCGGGCGAGGCCGCGGCGCATGTTCGACGTGTTCTTGTCGAGCGTGTACCGGCTGGTGAGCACGGCGACGAGACCGCCGGGGCGCACCGCGTCGAGACTGCGCTGGATGAACCAGTCGTGGATGACGGTGCCGTCTATCCGAATCGCGTCGCTGTACGGCACGTTGCCGACCGCGAGGTCGAACGCGTCCGTGGGCAGTCCGGTCCGTTCCATCCTGTTGTTGATGATGTCGTCGTCCGCGCACAGGTGGCGTGCGATGCCGGCGCTGATCGGGTCGGCTTCGATGCCGGTGAACCCGTAGGACGATCCGGCCGGTGTGGAGCGGATGAAGTTGCCGGTTCCGCAACCGGGTTCCAACACCATGTCCGGGTGTTTCGGATCCTGGCCGAAACCGGCCTTGCCGAGGGCCTGCCACATCGCGTCCACGACGGGTCGTGGCGTGTAGAAGGCCGTGAGCGTGCTGCTGCGCGCGTCCGCGTATTCGGCGTCGGTAAGCAATTCGCCAAGACGCGTGTTGATCTCGCTCCACGCCGGATCGGCGCCGTCTTCTTCGAACGCCTTCTGGGCGCCGCCCCAGCCCGCGTACGCGGCGAGGGCGCGGATGTCGTCGTCGGTGGGCTCGCGGCCACTGTCGTCGAGGTCGCGCAGCACCTCGATGGCGCACACGTTCGCGCGTGCGCGTTCGAGGCTGGATCCCGTGGCCTGCAGATCCGGGTCGAGCAGGCCGCGGTCGATGTGGGTCAGAGGGCTTCGACCACGTTCCTGATGGCGATCTCCTCGGCCTGATGCTCCGCCATCTTGAGTCCCTTGAACCACGGGTCCCAGTTGCCCGGCTGCTTGAGGTGCTGGTGCGTCTTGCCCCAATGGTTGACGTACTCGGTGATCGTCCGGCCGTAGTCCTTCTGGACCTGGTCCATGTAGGCGTCCAACGCCGGCATCCCCTGCCTCTTGAGCTCCCTGAGCTGTTCCGGCAGATGCTCCGCCATGAACAGGTACCTCATCTTCTTGACCCCCTGGTAAGGGCAGTACCTGACCGTCATTTCGGGTCGTCTCCTTTCTCGCATCGTTTTCTTCCGTTTCACGGGAAGAGTCCAAATTAGACACCATGTCTAATTTCGTTTGGCTATTATTTTCCTCTTGAATTTGCGGGAAGTCAAGTTCAGCCGGCATGTCATCGAAGTCGAAGGCCAACTGCTCCGCTTCCATGGTGGCCGCTACCGTCGGCCGCGCCGGCCCGCCGGACGTAGGAACGCTCTTCGTCGTCAGGCCGTTCCCGCCGTCGGAAACACCCTTTTCCTTCGTGGCGTCCGCTTCCTCCGGAGTCCCGGCACCCATCTCGTCGCGTGCGATACGGTCGAGTTCCTCGTCGGTGAACTGCTCGCGAACCTCCTGGCGCGTGCCGCCCTCCTGCATGATGATCTGCGCGGCGAGCTCACGTTCCTGGGAGTCGAAGTCCACGTCGGACGCCGCGGCGGAGGACGTGGAAGGTGTCGTGCCGAAGGAGTCCCAGGAGTCCGGACTGCCGAAGATGCCCTCCCTCATTCGCGTGAGTTCCTTCACAGTGACCTTGGGGCCTTCGTGCACCAGACCCTCGTCGTCGAACCAGTCGAGTCGGTAGGACGTGGGCGAGTCGTTTCCAGCACGGTCGGTGATCTCGTATCCGGCGAATTGGCTCGCGCCGTTCTCGCTTGTCCCCGCGTCCGGGTCGTGCGCGTCGATGTATCCGATGATCGCGTTCTCGAACGCGGCGTACTGGCCGGACAATGCGGCGTCGAGGGCGTCTTCGATCCCGCCGTCGGCCGGCGTCCCCATCGCCTGTTCTGCCTGGTCGATCCATTCGGTGGTGAACCATTCGGGCCGGTCTTCCGGTCTGATGTTTCCGTCGATCTCACGGAGTTTCGCTATCTGCGCGTCCACGCTGCCTGCCCACAGGTATTTCTCCGCGTGGGATGGTCCGAGGAAATAGTCGACGTCGGCCTTGAGCCGTCCGAGCAGTCGCAGGTTGAATTCGTACGTTCCGCCGGTTCCGGGGGATGCCGTCGGCGTCTGGTTCTCGTCGGTTCCAGGCAGCGTGTCTTTCCCGAGTCGTTCGCCGAGGATGGTTTTGGTCTGATTGTTGCCTTCCGCTTGGGCGATGAGGCCGAGCATGTTCGGATTGATTTCGTCGGCGTATTCCGTGGCCGCCGTGTCGATGAGTGTGCGCCAGTTTTCGTTGTCGTCGTCGGGCATGCTGAGAATCAGCCCTATGGGCGCGTGTTCTAGCATTGTTCTCGCTGCCTGTCGGATGACCTCCCTGCCGGGCCGGTCGAGATTGTACCGGCGGCCCATCGGATTGGTGTACGCCGTGAGGAGATCAGGTGAGGTGATGACGCGCCTGATGGCCTTGGCCTCGCCGTCCATGTCGAACTCGCCCGTGCCGATCAGGGCCGAGACGACGTCCGGATGGTTCTCCTTTTCGATCATTTCGGACAGTCGAGCCCTGTCGAGTCTGCCGGATTCGACGGCGTTCTTTCTGGACGGCCACCAGTCTCGTCCACTCAGCCGGACCAGCAGATGGTCTGAGGCCTTCGGCAGCATGCTCGCCGCCAATCGGCTGTCCGTCTGGTTCCAACAGCACAGGTCGATGGTGTTCTGGCTGAGTCTGCCCGATTCGACGAGCATCTGCAATAGTCTTGTGTTGCTTTCGGTGCGGGCCATGTCTTCGAGCAGTCGCGCCGGAGTGTCCTTGTAGCGGATGACGGATTGGCGCAGTTCCGGCAGGCTGCTTGCCGCGAGGGTTTCCAGATCATCCTCGGAGAGGCTGGAAAGGTCCGCGTCATGGGTCATCTCCACGAGCTCGTCCAACGCGTTGTAGTCGCGGTTCCGCCACTGCGGGTCGAGCAGGTGCCTTGCGATCTGCTGCGGGGTGGAGTGTTCGCGCGCCCACCGCAGGTCGGCCCAATCGTCCGACCGCCAGAGGGATTCCGCCTGCCGGCTAGTGTCCTCGTCATTGTTCGTCATGTGCGTTTCCTTTCGTGTTCATCGCATGATTTCCGGCGCGCACTGCGGCCGGCCGTCCTCTTCCGCGGACCACGCCGGGTTGGGGTCTGGGAGCATGTCGGAGAGTTGTTTCGGTCTTTTGTTGCTTCCCATGAACGGTTCGTCCGGCAGACTGTCGCCGTCGAACGCGCGCGCCCATGGGTTCAGGAACATTGGCGGCCTCCACTGGTCGTCCAAGACCGGTCGTGGCTTTTCCGCCTTCTTTCGTTTCACGGCTTCCGTCTCGTGATTCGTTGTCTTGTTTTCCAAGGTCTCGTCGTCGTTCATGAGATGTCCTCTCATATGCCGATTCCGGTATTCGCCGTGATGTCGGCGCCCGGGTCGATGCCAGGGTTCGGCATGGGAAGCCCGGCATCATCCGAGGGGATTAGAGACCAGGGGTCTCCGACTGGTTCCGGCGTGGTTTGTCCCACGGTGTCCGGAGTGGTGGAAGCGGAGTCCGTCATGAACACCCATGGGTCGGTGTTTGTGTCGGAATACCGGTCCTCGATGGCTTGCAGCAGGTTGTCGATGGCCGATAGACGGTTCGGTCCCTGGCCGGTGTATGCGGCCATGGGTCCTTCGGCCGGTTTCGTCCGTTGCCAGTCCTCTCCGGCGAGACGCCAGAGCCATTCGCCGTGCCATGGCATGATGCTGCCGAGGACCTGCCCGTCGGGCAGTTCCGCGTCGCTGATACGTGGACCGTTCGCCCAGGCCGAGCCGGACCGTATGTCCACGTCCCTTATGGTGAATTCCTTGCCGTCGATGCTGAGTCTCTTCGTTTCTTCCATTGGACGCTCCTTTGCTGTTTCGTGTTCCTGTGCCGTTTGGAGTTCCGGCATGTAGTCGATGGGGTTGAGTCGGCATGATGCGCAAAGCTGCGCGAATGCTTCGAGGGTGACGATCGACCCTTTTTTGAGGCGGGTGAACATTGCCGGGCTCACGCCGGCTTTTTCGGCCAGCGCGGTCCATGTCGTGTCGGTTTCGAACCGGTACCGGTTGATGTCCTCGCGGAACCGTTCCATATCGATGGATGGCATGATTGGAGCTCACATTCCGATTCCGGGGCCCATAGGCCCGTTGATAGCGTTCAGGTCGATGCCGGGGTCGATGCCGGGGTCGGGGTCGGGATCGGGAAGGGTTGGGCCGTCGGATCCGAACAGGGCGTCCATGTCGACGCCGATCCATGGGTCGGGGGCCGGGGTTGGAGCGGCCGCGCGTTCGTCCATGGCGCAGACGCGATTGGTGAGGTCGTCCGGCATGTCATCGGCGTAGGCTCCGACGTTTTTCAGAATCGTCTTCCGGTTGTCCCATACGAGCCGGTCCGCCTCATCCTGGCTCATGCCGACCCAGTCGCCGTCCTTGTTGACCCTCAGATATGGGTCCCTGTCGGGATTCCATCCGCCGTACGTGGCTTTCTCCGTGATCTCACCGTCGGTCAGATGCTCTCCGATGGTTTCGCATGCCGTCATGGATGGCCAGGCGCGGTAGTATCCGAGGTTGCTTTCCGGATCCGTGTCGTGGACGGTGTCGACGATGTCATGCAATAGTCCGATGTTCTCCGGCGTGCGTTCGATGAGATGGTCGCCGTCCAGTTCGAGGGCGATCTGCGACGCGGCGAGGGCGCGGGCGCTGTTGGCGTCGGCCGGATCCTCGTCGCGTGTTGTCCAGTAGGCTCCGTCGGCCTGACCGTCCCCCAATGCCTCGTCTGCGGCATCATCCCAATATTCCGGATCGTTCCAGTTATCGGCCCATTCCTTGGCCTCGCCATCGAAGTCGAAGGTGTTCGTCATGGCGACGTACCGGTCGTGTTCGATTCCCGGCGGAAGCACCGAGTCGAACTGGTCTTCGGTCACCCAACAAAATTGCCCGTATCCGTCGGGCTTGCAGCAGTCATCTCCGAGCTGGTAGCATTCCTCGCCGCTCTCGATCGGCTCTTCGATGGCGTTGTTTCGGGCGAGAACCGATAGCCGTTCGGTTGCTTTGTCGCGCCATGCCTTCATCTGTTCCAAAGTCGGTTTTTTCATATTCATTCCTTTTTGCTCTTGGTCGAGGTGGGATTGTTTGATACGCACGCTTCACTTGCTTCCGTTTCGGACCCATGGGAGCTGGCGAATGACTGGTTGGTAAGACATTTTGGGCGGCGTACAATAATGTCGAAGTCAAGATTTGAGTAACCCTCAAGCAATTGGAGTTTGGATAGGCGCTCTAACTCTTGGCTTCTTTCTTTGCTTATGTCGGCAGCGGCACCGATCTCATGAATGCGACTGTGTCGCTCGCGGATGGCGCGACCGAACGGTCGAATTCTTCGGATAGTGCGGGATTCGTTTCGATCTTCGCGAGGGCGGACGCGGTACCGTATCCGATGTTCGGGTAGGCCGCCTGTAGTTCCTATGGGGAATGCCAGTCGAACATGCCGTCAACCAATTCCATGAGCCCGTCATGATCCATGCGCAGCAGATCGGACTTGTGGCCGATGTCAACCATGATGGTTCCTTTCCGACGGGTCTTTCCCGTCTTCCTTTTCCGTTCACACGCCACCGTGTTTTTCGCCGCCGATATTTTTTTTCGAAGATGAAAAATCGATATCGGTTGGGATGCGTGTGGAAGAAACGCACCATTCGATATCGGGAAGGAATTGAATTGCGTCTTGTGATCGCCGAGAAACGTTCCGTGGCCTTCGCCATCGCGCAGGCATTGGGCGGCGTGCGGCAGAGTGACGGATACGTGTCGGCCGGAGGGGCACTCATCTCGTGGGCGCAGGGCCATCTGGTCGAACTGTCTGACCCGGAGGAGTATGCGAACATGCCCTGGTCCGCGCATAAGTGGACGATGGACTCCCTTCCCATCGACCCGAAGTCATGGCGGTGGCGTCTGAGCGGCGCGAAGGGCGCGGCGCAACGCTACCGTTCCCTCGTCGAACTGCTCCGATCCGACAAGGTGACCGAACTGGTCAACGCGTGCGATCCGGACCGTGAGGGCGAGGCGATATTCCGTCGTATCCTCATGGCCGCGAAGGTTTCCAAACCGTCCCTGCGCCTGTGGGTCGCGTCATTGGATGAGCAGGCCATCCGTGACGCGTGGAACCGTATGCGTCCCGCATCCGATTACGATGGTCTGGCGGCAGCGGCCGACGCGAGGGCGAAAGCCGACTGGCTGGTCGGTATGAACGCGACACGTGCGCACACGCTCGCATGGCATCGGAGCCTGTCGCTCGGACGCGTGCGCACGCCAACGTTGAACATGGTCGTCCAACGTGATCTCGCCATCGAATCACACAAGCCGACACCGTTCTGGCGTCTTATCGTGCCGATGGATGGTTGGACGCTCGAAAGCGGGAAGATCGAGGACCAGGCGATGGCGCGCCGCATACTGGCCGACGCGATGGGGCTTCCCGCGGAGATCCTGGAGGTGAGACGGCGCCGCGAGCATGCGAAGCCGCCGACCCTGTTCGACCTGACCGGCTTGCAGAAGGCCATGAGCGAACGGCACGGGCTGACCGCCGAACAGACGTTGGACTGTCTGCAGCATTTGTACGAGATGAAGGTCGCGACCTATCCGCGTACCGATTCGAAATACATCACCCATGATGACGTGGACGGGTTGAAGGAACTCCTGCAGCCGAAATACGCGTTGGGTTTCCTGGACCAGAAACCTGTCGAGGCGATCCACGACCTGTATTCCGCCGGAGGGTTCGATCCGATGAGGTGCGTCGCGGACGACAAGGTCCAAGGGCATACCGCGATCCTTCCGACACGACGCCTCACCTATGACGTGTTCCAGCATGACCTGACGGACATGGAACGCGAGGTCATAACCGTGATATTGACTCGCATGTGGTCGGCCTGCGCCACGGACCGTGTCCACGACACGGTGAAGGTCGAAGCCGTGTTGGACGAGCGTCATGCCGACGGTTCCATGGAACGGGTTCCGCTGTCCGCTTCGAGCGACGTTACCGTCGAGACGGGTTGGACCGCCATCGAGGGCACGTCGCGAACGGACGATGCGGAGAAGAAGCCTGTGAATCGGATACCCGACTCCCTGGGGAAGGGTCCTCTCCCCCAGTCCGGCGCCCCGTCTCTTACGGAGGGCGTGTCCGCACCGCCGAAACCGTTCACGGAGGCCACGCTGCTGTCCGCCATGGAGCATGCGAGCCGTTTCGTCGCGGACAGTGACCTGAAAGCCGCCTTGGATGACGACACGAGCCATTCGGGAGGCATCGGCACGCCCGCGACCCGTGCCGGCATTCTCGAGAGCCTGGTCAAAAGCGGCTACCTGCAGCGTAAGGGCAAGCAGCTACGCAGTACTCCCGCCGGGCGGATGCTCGTCGGTGTCGCCATTGACGAGTTGAAGGATGTGAAACTCACCGCGCAATGGGAGCAGAGCCTTGCCGACATCGAACAAGGCAAGGGCGACGAGACGGTCTTTCTGAACGAGATCCGCACGGCATGCGCGGCGATGCCCGGGCGGGTCATGGAAATGACCCGGCGGGACAATCTGCAGCAATTGGTCCGGCAGGCCGGCGAACGTGAGTCGTTCGGACCCTGCCCGCGTTGCGGCAAGCCCGTCGTCAAGACCGGGAGCGTCTGGCAGTGTTCGTCGAACAAGAGCGTGAAGGATGCTGTCGGTGCCTGGAAGCTCAGCGAGGGTTGCGGTTACAAGATCTTCGCGGAGAAGTTCGACAAGAAGCTGACCGATAGCATGGTCCGCCGCACGTTGGAGGGCAAACGTCCGAAAGTGTCCGGCCTGAAGTCGAAGGCGGGCAAAACGTTCGACGCGCGTCTCGTGCCGGACCGGCAGTATGGCATCGGATTATCGTTCGACGATCTGAACAGGAAAAAGAAGTAGGACATCACATGCACACTTCCCGCCCTCTCTTTCAATCACCTGCATAGCCATGGACAATGTGAGGAAGATCCTGAAGGACAGACACCTCAGCGTAAACGGACTTCTGACTTTGATCCACAGCAAGCATCCCGATTGTGGCATGCCATACAACAGTTCGCGCAGGCTTGTCTCCCATAAGCGAAAGATGACTATCGATGAGGCAATCCTGATTTGCGACGCCCTTAACGTCCCGTTCACGTCCTTGCTCAGTTTCGCGGGAGAATTTCCTCACGGGCAGCTCAAGGGCATGACGGCGGTAGATATCTACCACGCCATTGAACAGGATGATCGGACCGGTCAAATAATCACTAGATACTGGGGATATACTCGAATTGTTCGACAGACGATTTCACCTGCCTGGCATGAAAGGACTCTGGTTTGCTGCCTGAAGACGTATATTATGTATCAACCGATGAGGGAACCCCGGCGACTCGCTCCAACGCTTGGGATATTGGCTTTGGCCTGCAGGCTGCGGACGGACTTACCCCGTCAGACTACGCTATAGAACAGTCCAAGGAGCAGATTTCGGGAAAAGCCTCCTATGCCGAAGTCGAGCATCGTCTACGTGAATACCATTCCGCGGATAGTGAAGAGGCGGAGCATTTTGAAGCTGACATCGTATCCACCAGAATCAGTTCCCTCCTCCAGACTGAATCATTCGTCTTCGCTCCCCCGATGCTCAGGCAGATTCATCGTCATCTTTTTGACGGCGTATTCAAAAATGATTGGGTTGGACAGTGGAGGCAGGTCAATCTGACCAAAAAGGAGCCGGTTCTTCAAGGAGATTCAGTTTCTTACGCTCCCTTCCATCTGATTGGAGAGATGCTGGATTATGATTTCGGTCAAGAAAAAGGACGACAGGCCAAGTATCCCCAAATCGGCAGGCATGAAATCGCTTCCTCTGCATTTGGATTCATTTCTGGAGTATGGCAAATTCATCCATTCCGTGAAGGAAACACTCGAACGACTGCTGTATTCGCGATACTGTACCTCAGACAGCTTGGATTCATAATCGGCAATGAGCCTTTCGCGTCCAACGCCCAATATTTCCGAGACGCTCTTGTACTTGACAATACTTTCGACCCCGACTTCAAGGATCCGGCTCCTCTTCGTCGTTTTATGGAAAAGGCTCTTTTCAATTCACCTATAGAATTGGAAAACCTGCGAGATTCTTATTTTGCCGTCCAAAGTACGCAGAGCGATCCTTTACCAGAGCCCGATCCATCAGTGGATAATGAGACATCTGCCGGCATAGCAACTCACGAACTCAATTAAACTAGGAAGTCAAGCAAAAGCGGACAACATATGGTGGACTGATCTTTTTATGTGTTGTGGATTACACTGCCACAACACATACAAAGATCAGTCCATGGTCAACACGAACGTCGGAACCTCCCTGCCAAGTTCCTCCAACCCCACAGCCTTATCGAGCAGAGTCTTACGCCAAAAGCTTGCCGAGACCAGAGCCACCGCGTTCTCAATAGTGGTCACGGACGGACAGAATGCACAAGTCGCCGTCCTCAATCATGTATACCAGACGGTTTGCGGAATCGATGCGGCGGCTCCACGCACCCTGCAGTTCCCATTTGAGCGGCTCTGGCTTGCCGAGACCCGCGAATGGAGAACGCATCGCATCACGTATCAGCGCGTTGACCCGCTTGAGGGTTTTCTTATCCTGAACCTGCCAATACAGGTAATCGTTCCACGCGTCATCAGTCCAACGCAGCATTATCACTCTCCGACCAGATCATGTGAATCGGTGGAACCTGAGCGTACCTGTGCCATGCCACGGCGGACTTTATCGAACAATCCGGGATTCTGGTAAACGCGCAATGTCTCCATAAGCGAATCGTAATCATCGGCGCTCATCACCACCACGTTGTCCCCTGGATCCTTGTTGGTAATCAGAAGCATATCCGCGTCATCGTTCACGCGACGTAGATATGACTTCAGATCCTTGCGGAAATTGGTGTACGCGACCGCCGTGACCATGCCATCCTCCTTAAACGACAATTACATGTACAGAAAATGGTACAACAAAAGTCGGAAAGACTCAAGCATGATTCATCTATATTGTTTCATAGAGCTTTATAGAAACATATAATGTTTTATATACGTTTAGATTGTTTATATTCTAGGGTGTCCGACCATGAACGACATTCCACCGGCCCAACGCTTGGTCGGGGGATGGAAATGAGACCACCCCGCCGGTTTCGGCTCTCCCAAAAGACTTCTTGCTTGCCATGAAGAACGGGAGAGGTTAGCACAGTGCCTCAATCGGCACTCCCCTGTTAGCCGATATCATCGTTCATGTCGGGAAAGCCTTTTTGCAGGAACTGGAGAATGAAAAAGGAGTCCGCACGGCGGGTCCCATGGTCTGGATGATGGCGGCGCATCTCGACCGTCCAGAATGCGATGCGGGATACAGTGGCACACTTCTTAGCAAAGACGAAGAAAGTGAGCCAAAAAGAACTCCGCATGCCGCAAAATATCAATGCATTATTATGTTTCGCGGAACAGTATGAGGTTATGAAAAATGAAATCATCCAGACCGGCAGATTTGGACTCGATGGGGAAAGTCTAATGAATCTATTCGCCTATTGGATTGGAGGAGCTGCGAACAGTTCTTCCTGATTCGTGTGGATTGGTTTGATTCTTCAATCAGGACTGTTTTTATGTTTTGCAGCACATATTGCTGCAAAACATAAAAGGTCATTCCATGGTTAGCGTGAGCGTTGGAACCTTCACTCCGAGTTTCTCCAAGCCCACAGCCTCTTCGAGCGGGACCGTTCCTCCGCTTACTCGGTAACGAGCAGCGGCTTACGTTGTAGCATGTTCTGGATGAGCGTGCCCATGTCTGCGACCGGCAGGTAACGGGCGATGATGGTCCAGATGATGGCGACTTCGATCAGACCGAAGATGACGGTCACCGTCCCCCAGACGAGTTGCATCCAGAGTCTCGGACCGACGGCCGCGCGGCCGGTCACGCCGGCGATCACCGTGAGGATGATGAGCGCCGGCACCAGTAGCGTGATGTCCCAGCCATCGAACCATTGGCTTACTGAGACAACCCATTCTGTGAGGGTTTTGAGGAATCCTGGAATGGTGTCTGCCATGTCGTCATCCTTTCGTGACCGGTTTCCAGTGTCGTCTGTTCCACGTGCGGCTTGTCCTGTATCGGCTGGTATGCCTGCATGCGTTGCGTTTTCGTGGCCTTGACCGTGGTGAAGGTGTGGTTGATGCGTCCGTTGAGGTTGGCCCAATGCTGTTCCTGCCTGCCGCTTTCCGCCGGAGGTCTCTCCCCCAGTGGACTGTCGGCGTCCTCCACGCCCCACATGGCCCGGTAGACGGCCACGTCGCGTAGGAGATGCTTGTCGGAGTCTCCGGCGGCGGCGAGTACTCGGCCGACCCATGCCTGCCCGGAATGGCGGGCCTCCTGTTCTAGACTGCCGATCTTGGTTTCGATGATCCGTTCGTTCTGACGTACCACGTCAAGGACCGCGTCATGCTTGCGGGAGCGGATTGGCGGCAGGATGCCACCAATCCAGTTGTCATGCACGCTGCCGTTGGCCCGGTCCAAGAGTCCCGCGTTCAACCGTCCCGCGATGGTGGCCGCCCAGTCGGGTTCCACGGGACGGTTCTTCTTTTTCAGATCGGGATCATCATTGATGATTCCGCGGGCGGTTTTGCGCAGGAACTCCCATTCGGGGAACATGGATTGGTCGATGTCGTCGCGGGATTGCATGTGCGCGTCGAGCATGGCTTGGACGGCCGGCGTGTATCGTTCGTCCATGGTGAACCGGCCGCGGCCGGAATCCAGGGCCGGCTCCTCGCGGTATGGGATGCCGGTCTCATCCATCATGCGTCGGACCATTTCGACCATGTCGGTTTTGGCATCCATGTCGAGCGTGAACGCGTCGCCCGTTTCCGTGCCGGCTTCGGGCATCATACCGCGTGCCGCGCGAATGGCGGCCTGTTCCGCTTTTTCCACGGTAAGTTTTCGTGGTTTCTTTTCAAGGCTTTGGCTGATGATCGCGGTCGCCCGTTTCGCGTCGGTCATGTAGGCACGGGACCAGACTCCGCGAAGCCATTCGAAGCTTGGACTGCGTTTGATCTTGTCCACGGTCCTCTTGTCATGTGATTTGCCGAGCATGGCGAGCAGGTGGGGGCCGGCGATGAGTCCGGCCGCGTAATCGTGTTCGCGCAACAGTCGTTTCAGATCGTACCGGTCCTTGTATTCCTGTTCCATGGTTTCGGTCGCGGTCATGACCTCCGTGTGGGTCAATAACGCGTCGAGCATGCGTGTTCTGGCTATCTCGCGGGGATCCTCTTCCGCGCCGGTGAGCATGTGATCGACGTGGCGTTCCTCTTCGCTTTTGCAGCCGAACAGGAAATGGTTTTCCTCCTTGCCGCGTGAGCCGGCGACGTATTGCAGGTTGCATGGAAGGTTCGCGTCGGATGGGAACACCGCGGCGCAACGGTCCACGGTCATGCCTTGGCTGCGGTGGACGGTGGCCGCGTATCCGGCTTCGCATGATTTTCTGAGCCAGTCGCGTGGGATGTCGCAGATGACGCCGTCCGCGAGGTTCATGCATCGTGCGCCGGATTTACCGACGGCGATGATCCGGAACGTCATGTTGTTCTCGATGCTTCTGCCGGACCGGTCCAGTATGTTCTTCGCGTTGACGCGGCATACGATCTGGTCTCCCAAGCCGACGGAGAGATTGTCACGCAGACGGCAGAGTTTGGCCGGGTCGCTTTCACTTTTGCCTTGGGCGCGGCGTTCGAGGATGAACCGTTGGTTGATGTCGCGCACCTGCGCGTTCGTGCCGGCGATCAGAAGCGTGGACTTGCCGAGCGCCTGCCATTTGACGCACATCTGGTACGCGTCCTCCTCCATGTCCAGGTCCTCTCCCCAATGGATCCGGTCGTGCGCCATGTATTCGTCGACGAGCTGACGGCACTTGTCGACGCTTCCCTCGTCCAAACGGTCTCCGCCCTCACGCAATCGGAGCGTCGCTTCCGCCTCGCCCTCCCACCGTCGCCGGGATGCGGGCCCGTCCGGATCGTTCGCCCATTTCTCGGATTTCGAAGTGAATCTCCACAGGCTCGTCAACCGCGCGCACTTGTCGTGCCGGTCGGCGTAGCCGAGCATGCCGCCCGCACCGGAAACGGAGTCGAGCTGTTTCGGATCGCCGGTGAGTATGACTTTCGCGCCACGTGATTCCGCCAGTCTGGTGACCCATTGCAGGTTCCTGGTGTCGACCATGCCGGCCTCGTCCACGATGATCAGCTGGTTCGGCCTGATCGTGTCCGACGTGTCCATGACGCGTTGGGCCGCGATGTGTATGCGAGCGAACAGTCGTTCCAATGGGTTGGACGCGTTGCGCAACCGCTGTTGGAGCATGCCCTCGCGTTGGATGGCGGCCATGATCCGTTCGGGATTGTTGATGGTCAGGAGCTTCGCGATGGTCATGCTTTCGCATCCGATGCTGCCTTTCAATTCGCCCACCGCCTTTTTGCTGGTGGCCAGTCCGATGACGCTGCCAGAACCATATCGCGCCTGCCATGCCTGGGCGACCGCTTTCATGGTGGTGGTCTTGCCCGTGCCCGCCGGTCCGATGATGCTGCTGACCAGACGCGGGTTCTCCAACACGTATGCGGCGGCCTTCTGCTGGTCTGACGCGAGCGGATAGCCGCCCTGCGCGTTCATCTGTTTGTTCCACTGGTCGAGCCATTGGTTTCCCTCGCCGGGCGCGTATCCGAGCTGGACGGTCTTGTCGAGGCTTTCGATCATGTACCGTTCGGCTTGGAGCACATCGACCGTCGTGTACTTGTCGAGGTCGGCGTCCTCGAACACGCTTTGCCCTTGCCGGGTGGCGATGCTCAGATTGTCCAACGCATCTTTCGGCACCTGGTACCGGTCGGGTGTGAGTTTGACGCATTGGCTGAGTGCCTTGTCGGCGATCTTGTTGGCGACGATGACGCGTTGCGTCGGGTCGATGCGCACTCCGCGCAGGAGCCGTTCGGCTTCGGCGCGCACATTGGTGCGTTTCCATACGGTGTGCGCGTGGGCCGTGTTCGCCATCGCCATGCGGGCCTGACGGTCCAGATATTCGTCCGCGTCTCCGGCGAGCTTGGTGAGGTCGGCGAGCTGGCCGAGCAACAGTTGGGCTATGTCGTCCTCGCATTCCGCGTCCACATGCATGAGGCTGGTCTTGCGTGAGTTGACGTCCTTGAGCATCCGGTCGATCTGGATGCCTGGCGCGACTTCGCCGAGTTTCTGATACCAGTGGTCGCGTTTCGCTTTCAGGGATGGTTGGATCTCCGGCTTCGCCTTGCGGGTAGCAAGCCACGCTTCCTTATGTAGTTCGGCTTTCATCCTCCATCCGGCCTGCTTGCCTGTCGAGGTTTCGTACTCATCGATCTTCTTTTCGAGCAGTTGCTCTATTTCTGCGTCCCGACTGCTGAAAGCGTCGATGAGTTCCTGTGGCACGCCGTCGACCTCGTTGACCATGGCTTTGGTGCTGTTGTCCTGTTTGAAGGTCCACGACCAGCCGAACCGTTCGGTGAGCAGATCCTGCAGCAGGTTCTCATGCACTTCGCTGATCTCGACCATGCCCGCATAGATCTTCCGCCCGTCCAATGCCGTCCATACCTTGTCGGACGAGCGGCGCACACGGTTGCTGATGACGATGTGCTTGTGCGGCTGGGGGTCTCCATTCCGATTATCGTAATGGTCGAACACGAATCCGGCCACGCCGTCCGCGGGGACGCTGGCGACGCCTCCCTGTCCCGCGCGGGTGGTCGCGTACTCGTTTTCGAAATAGTCGATGGTCATTTCCGCGGCATTGCGCATGCACTCGTCGATACCATCCCTGGTTTCCTTGTCTCCGAACGCCCAGAGGATGCTGATGCTTTTCGGCTGGCGTGTGGTCAGGTCCCATCCGGCGACGGGCGCCTCCCCGTTGTCCCCCTCGCTTAGTTTGACGTCTCCGAGGTATTGGCCGTTGGATGGGTTGCGCCGTTCGTTGATGAGCTCCCGGACGGTTTTGCTGGATGCGGTGGTGCCGACCTTGCCTCCGACGAGTTCGGCTCCCTTGCCGATCCAATAGCCCGGCGGATTGCCCGCCGCCGTATAGTAGGCGCTCGGATCGGACGGGTCCAACGCGTTGTCCCCGTCGATCGCTTCCCTCGCGTCGCTGAGTGGATACTCGGCGTTCGTGAGTTTGGTCAGATTCATCGACATGTTGTTGTTTTCCCTCTTGTTCTTCCTATCGCGGTATAGGGCCCGTGTATCCGTTGTGCCTGAGCAGACGTTCCGCATCACCGGGCCTGCCCTGCCGGTCGATGTCGTCCATGAGCCAGGCCACGTATCCGTCGGATGGCGCGTTTTCAATGAGTTCCGGATCGCGTTCCAGGATGGTTTTGAGTTGGAACATGCATGAAAGCCGGATGATCCCTTTGGCTCGTCCGGTCTTCTTCTGCGCGTCCAGAGAGCGTTTTCGGATAGCATCGGCTCTTTTCCGATAGTCTTCTTCCTGCCGTACGAGCTGGCTCACGGTTTGTTCCGCCGACTCGTCCTTCTTACGTTCGGCCAAAGCCCGTTTTCTCCGGCCGTACGCCTGCCGGCATGCCGTACCGCAGAATCTGGCGGTCGGCCCTCGCCTCGGCTTGCGAATCGGCTTGCCGCACACCGGGCAGATCCGCCCGTACCGCTTGTCCAAGCCACGTTTCCTGCGTTTAATCTCGGAAGCTTTCAACTTTTCCACCTCACTTGTATGACCACGGGCCAATGTCCCGATTCCAACGTCCGCCCGTGATGTTGTCCTCGCGCCAGATGTACTCAAGGGCCTTCTTGTAGGTGACGATATCCGTCTCGTGCGTCAGGTCGGCCGTGTACTCGTCTTCAAGGTTCTCCCCCGGCACGGCGATCTTGCCATAGAATGTGCGGGGAGCCGCGCCCTCGGCACTCACGTCCGGATCGTCACGCCATCTGCGCGCGCCATGCCATCGAACACTGTCGGCGATCAGATCCATCCCATCGGAGCCGATTTCGATGGCGATCCGGCGGAAATCCTCACCATATTCGACGGGGATCATCGGGTCGATGCGAAACATCAGTATCGCCGTCCTGACGAGTCGATAGACCATCCGGACCACCATCCGGTCATGGTCGGGCACAATCTCGTTATAGTCCGCGATCTCACGGGCCAAAAAATCCAAGGCGTCACGCCGGCCAACCCACGCCCGCAGCAGACAATCATCCCGCTCCATTTCATTGAGCCGGATTGACGCCGCATCCTCCGCTCTTTTCTCCGCCATCCGTCTGCTGGAACTGCATTTCAGATGCCATTTCCGATACTCACCCTTGGCACCGGCCTTACCTGCCCTTTCGCATCTCTCTATGACTGGTTTCCCGCAGAAGCAACAGTTCGGTGCCTTGTTCTCTGATTCGTTTTCCATAAACGGACCACGCGTCGAACTTCGTTAGCTTAACGATATCGGCAGAAAACCCTGACGTTAAGCTTATTCCGACCATAAAACGGCGGTATTCCGCCGTTTTCAGGCGTCAGCCGCGAAGCCGGGTGCAAGACGCCCGTGGTTTCTTTTTGATAGGTATAGTTTTTGGTTTTCTGCTTTGGTTGTGGGTATGGCTTGTTTTTCTGTCTGTGTTGTCTTGCTTTGTTCTTGTGGATTGCTTTTGGTTGTGTGTTGATTCTTTTTCTGTGTGTGTTCCTTTTGATCTTGCTTTTCGTTTTGCCTTGTCCCTTGTCCTATATCCGTTCTTATCGCTTTCCCGGTATGTTCCGTACCGTTCCGGAGCATGGCACGCAAAAAGCGCGGCGGCACTCAGGTGCAGATCGCTTCCCTCACCGATCGACTATTGGTTCGATATCGGTCCAATTGCTGTATGGAAGGGGAATGGGCCGTCCCGGAGGAATCGGATGAATGAGCCGGAAGAACTTCCGATATCGGATGGCCCCGGGAACGTGGTCCCTTTTCTGGATTCTTAATCTGGTCCGTGGCTGGATTGACCGTTTTCCGGTCCATCTGCTCTTTTGGTCCGATATCGGTCTCAATTGGTCAGACTCCGATATCGGATTCGATGGATGAAAATTCCCGATATCGGAGTCTTATGGTCCATGTCATATCGATGGACCATATGATCCCGAATTTGGTCTTTGACCGATATATCGGCTAATGGACCATTTCCGATATCGGTTCAGATAAGTGGTCCAAAGTGAGCCTTTGGCTTCATTCCAACGATTCGTTGTTATTTGGACCATTTGGTCCAAATGGTCCTGGCTCATTTCTTCTTTTGAACCGATATCGGGTTCATTGGACCGGCTCCGATATCGGATGACTTATGTCAATTAGCTGCTTCATTGCGGCACTCCGATATCGGACTTCGACCTAATATGCCGGCGTTTGGGCTCACATACTCATGGACGTCTGGCAACGGGAGTTTTTAATCTACCATTGCCGTGTTGTTCCGCTTGAGTTCGAGGCGTCGTGATTCCGCGGAGGTGATGCCGCCTGGCAGTCTTCCGATGGCGTTGTCCTTCAACCATGAACGGAATGGCACATCATCGTTCGATTCATAGTAGCGCAGCAATCTGGTTGTGAATTCTCGTTTCAGGGACGGGCTTATGGAGAATACGCCGATGCCGGCGTTGATGAGCGCATGGTTCGCGGTCATCAACGCGGTTCGCTTGTTCCCGTCATTGAACCATTGCCCTCGGGTGATTCTGCAGAACACGAGCAGGGCACGGTCCTCGGGTGATCCGGTCTTCATTAATGAGGCAATCTCGTTATGTGAGGATTCCATGGTCGGGAGATCCGGAATCTAATCGGTTCCTCCGATACGCGCGTCGTTCGTTCTCAGCTTTCCCGCATCGCGGATAAGGCCTTCACCGAGAATCCGATTGTATTCGGATACATATTGCCAGTCGATGGGCTGGTCGACGTTCATTTGCCGCTTCGCTCATTTTATTTGAATGGTCTTCCTTTTGAAGCACATGAATAATTAAGGCCCATGACGATCGGTTGGATGTCGTGGGCCCGAGAATTCTTGTTTTTCAGAAGGCTGGTTCCTGTGGTTCAGCGAAATGGTCCTGGGTCGCGTCGGGCCATGGATCGTCTTTCGCTTGTTGGGCCGGCTGGGATGCCGATTGCGTGGCGGTGGATTCGTTTGCTTTGGCGATCTGGACCGTCGCATAGCGGATTGAGGCGCCGATGTCGTCGGCGTTGAGTTCGAAGCTGCTGCGCTTCTCCCCTGTCTCGGTCTGCCAGTTGCGTTGCACGTATCGGCCGGTGATGATGACCCTGGTTCCCCTGCGGACGCCGGACGCGATCATGTGATCCGCCAGTGCGCCGTATGCGACGCAGCGGATGAATGTGGTCTCGCCGTCCTCCCATTTGCCGTTCCTCTCGGCGACGCTGGTCTGCGCGACCCGGAAGGTGATGGCGGTTGCGCCTCCGGCAGTATGTTTGGGTTCGAGGTCTTTGACGATGTTGCCCATGATGGTCATGGGGATTTGGTTGATTGTCGCCATGGATCGTCCTTTCTGATGATCGGTCGGCCTTTTCCGAAAGGCTTGCCTGTTTCACATGCGTCTTGGTTGATATCGTCAGACGAGATGCAATTACAGCATCGGCGTGGTGTCTTTCCGTTTTCCTGGCATCATTTTCCGTTCCGATTGCATTTGATACGTATAATGCGTATAATTAGTGTGTGAGATTCAAGGAAATAGAAAGGCGTCTTCTAGAGGACGGATGGCGGCTGTACGCGCAACGTGGCAGCCACTGTCAATACGTCCACCCGGAAAAACCCGGGAAGGTCACCATCCCGAAACACAACGGCGACATCAACCCTAGAACGGTGGCTTCCATATGGAAGCAGGCCGGAATCAGCGAAAGGAGAACGAAATGAGACTCGCCTACCCGATCATCCTCAGCCCGTTCGAAGACGGAAGCGGAGGATATACCGTCGAGGTCCCGGACCTGCCGGGATGTGTCACCGAGGGTCGGGACCTCGCCGACGCGCTGCTCATGGCGGAGGACGCCGCGAGCGGATGGGTGCTCACCGAGCTTGAGGAGGGTAGTCCCGCGCCGAAGGCCAGCAAGCTTTCCGGGATCAGGACAGAATCGTCCGACCAGCTTGTGAGCATGGTCGCTCTTGACATGGATTCCTACGCGGCAAAATATGGCAGCAAGGCCGTTCGCAAGAACGTCACCATTCCGGCATGGCTTGACACTTGGGCTGAATCCGCTGGCATCAACTACAGCGGCGCCCTCAGGGATGCCCTTGAGACGAAATACGCGGCTCAGGTTCAGGCGGCCTGAGCCACGCGCTTCCCGTATCATCGTCCGATCCACTTTCCTCGCATGGTGGCTTCATGGCAGAGCGCCCGGTAGACCATCTGCTCCTGGATTGCGTCGGCGAGGGCGCGGTGCTCTTCGGTGTCGCCGATGTGGTAGTCGGCGATGAGGTCGGTCACGCGATGGTGCCGTTTCTGCGGGTTGAGTTCCCAGCTCATTTCCTTCGTGCATAGCCACCGGCAGTCGAATCCGCTTGCTGTCGGATCGTAGACGCGTTCGGCGGCGTCAAGGAAGCCGACGTCGAATTCGGCGTTGTGGGCGATGATGGTCAACGGCTCCCCTGCCGGCCAGACCTGGTCGAGCCATTGGTGGAAACGGAGCATAGCGGCGCCGGCTGTGGGCATTCCCTGGAGCATCTGGTCGGTGATGCCGGTGAGCCCGGTGATGAATTCCGACAATGGTTGGCGCGGGTCGATGAGCTGTTCGAATTTCGGCCGGCTGTTCTCGTTGCCTGGCTGGACGAGGAACGCGCCGATTTCGATGAGCGTGGCGCCTTCCTCTGGATGGAGGCCCGTGGTTTCCGTGTCGAGCATGACGTACATGTCGAGCGATTTGTCGAGTGGTTCGATGCGGCGTGGATTGTCGCGGTGGATGTAACGATCCCAGTACATGGGTCTTTCCTTTCTGCTTGTTTCCTACTTTTCCAGGGTCCAGTTGCCTGCGGCGCCGGTTTCCTTAAGTCCGATCGCCTGGCGTGCCCCGTCCTGTCTTCCGTGCCGGTAGGCGGCCTGGCTGGGTCTTGTGGTCTTGGGGAGTTTCGGCTTATCGGTGATGAATGTGACGTGGGTTTCAATCCATTGGTCGACCTGACCGCTGCGCACGGTGACGAGTTCCTTGCCGGTACCGTCTGATTCCATCTCGAGTCGGAGGACCTGGTATCTGCGGGCGATCTCTTCCTGGAATCCGCGATAGTATCCGTTCCTCCAGGCCGCGTTGGCTTTCGCATGTGGCGTGGCGCGCGCTCTTTCTCGCCACATGGCGGCGCGGCTGGTTTCCATGGCGGTCCAGATGGCCTCGGTCTTGTCGACGTCTCCGCGGGTTCCGTAGATTGTGATGGCGCTGATCACGTCGCGTCCGTTTCCGGCCCTGCGGCATCCGTAGGAAGCTCTGCACCGGTTTCCGCGGGCCACGATGTTCGCGAGTTCGACCATGTACCGGTTGCATGGATTGGTTTCCAATCGTATCCTCCGTTTGATGATCTCGACATCGTCGTGGTTCTCTTCGAGCTGCCATTCCTCGATGGCGTGTTTGTCCATGAGCCGTTGCGCCTGTTCGAGGGCGATGCGCTGCTCGTTGTCGGAGGCGGCCGGATCGTTGGCGATGGCCAGCAGTCGGCGGACGCGTTCCATGACTCGTTCCGTATTCATATGTTCGTGTGGCTCCTTTTTCGGCAGTTGCCTCATTATTGTTACCTGTTGGCTGAAGTTATCCTTGCAGTATGCGGCCCAGCCCTTCCGAGCGTAATCCAGATGTGGCCATCGAACGCCTGTTGCACGGCGTGCACGGAGGGATCCTGTTGTTCGTTGGACATTGTCGTTTGCTTCAGTTGATGGAGAGGTTGATGGTGATGGTGGGCATGTCGATGTCGGGCACGCCGGCGTCGGCCCAGTCCACGTCGGCGCGGCGCATGATCTGGTTAATGCAGGTGCTGTGCGCGCATGCGAGTTCCCACTGCCAGCATTGCGTGTTGCACATGCCGTAGCAGCGATTCCACATGAGATATCCGTCCTCATCGACGGCTGGTTTGCTGCTGTTGAGCAGGTCGCGCAACGCGATGGCCTGCGTACGTTCCTCCGCGTCAAGGATGACGCTTTTGCGCCATGTCATGCCGACCAGCCAGCCTCCCCCGTCCACGCAGGTGGAGTTGTTGCTGATCGTCACGGTGATCCTGTACTTGCACATCATGTTCTCCTTTTGCTTGCCATGTTCTGCGACTGCGGCTGATATTCGACTCGCAGGTGCGCGGGATCCGGCCAGTGATGATGGCCGGATCCCTTGGTTTCATGCCTGGTGCGGGGCGCTTCTGATCACGCGCGGGCTGGGTCCTCCCGTTTTCAGGATGTGCCATGCCATGCGCCATGCGGCGCGGATCCGGTCGTGGTGTCGTATGACGTACGTGCCGGCCTCGCTGATGGCGATGCCTCCCGGGACGCTGACCACGAGGGTGATCTGGATGATGGTCGCGAGCCAGTCGGTGTCGCTGAGGGAGTCGAGATACGATGCGAGCATTTTAAATCCCTTCCTTGGGGTTCCGGGCATGACCTTCTGTCTTCCCGATACCCCCATTATATCTCATTTGTGTGATATTATCAAGTTGTTTTCGTTGGTTTTTCAACGTTTTTTCGTCGTGTTTTCCGGTGCGGGCATGCCGTACACGGCGCGGATCCTCGGGCCGAGCGGTGTGGTCTTGCGCAGGATGTCGCGCAGGGAGTCGTCGGGTTCGATGTCTCTGCCTTCCTTGAGTTCGCGCACGCTGCAGGTGTTGGTGCCGTCGTGGTGGACTCCCGTGTAGCGCAGGTCGTCGTGCCCGTCGATGCTCCATGTCTCGTATTCCATGTGCTGCCATGGGCTGTCGGCGATGATGTCGCCGATGTTGTCCATGTTCACGATGCTGGCGATGGTGCGCCGGCCGTCCCACAGTCCGGCCGTGCCGACGAACACCACCGGCTGGCCGAGTTCGAGGCGTTCGAGGTTTCCGCATTCGTCCCTGCGGTCCGCGTTGTTCTCATCCACGGCGTGGGCCGCGATGCCGGTGGCGTACGGGTCGAGGTCGTCGATGATCTCGATGAGTCGGGCCGCGGTGGGCAGCTCGTAGTCGGAGATGGACTGCCTCCATGCGCGGTCGAGGATGTCCGTTACCGGCCAGCACGCGTCGTCGATGGTGCCTTTCGGATCCTTGGCCATGTCTTCAGAGAGACGCGCGGCCTCCTCCTTCCAGTAGTCGACGATCGAGTCGATCCGGTCGGTGTCGTTGCTCCAGATGACGTTCTGCATGACGTGTCTCCTTGAATGTCGTCCTTGAAATTTTTTCTTTTGGACCGTTTGGTCAAGCGATAGCGTTACCGGCCAAAGCGGTTCCAGTCATAAGACGGGCGCGAACCCGTGAGGGGACGCGGCAACGTTGACGGGAGGCGCGACGCCGGTATGATCAATCCGGCGTAGCCGGACGGTCCAAAAGAAAATTCGAAGGGTGCGAGCGGCTGAGCGAGCTCCGTTGGGCGTGTGCGTCCGCGGCTTCCGGTCCGCGGCGTGCGCGTCTTTTTGGTTCCAAGGCTTCGCCTTGGCGTGCGGGGATTCTCAAGGGACACGGCGCTGTGTCCCTTGAGCCTCGCGGGAGGCGCGGCCGGACCAACCGTCCCATTGGGCGGCGTCCGGCCTAGTGCGCACCTATTCCTTTATTCGTTCGATTCGGTCCAACATCTCGCGGATGGCGGCGCGTTCCGGACCGCTGGCGTCCAGTACGTATCTGTCCAACGGTCTGTCGCCATAGGCGATAATCTCCCATCGGACTAACGTTTCGGAATCCGTGTCCGCCAACCATTCACGGATCCGGTCGGCCGTCGCTCCGATGTCTTTGGACCATCTTCCCAGGTCGTGGAGGAACGATGGCCATCCGTCGTTTTCGCTTGGCACGGTACCGTAGACGTCGTGCTCGATGATCGTGCCGTCGTCGCACAGGATGTGTAGCAAGACCGTATTGCTCCGATAGCTGCGGATGTCGTAGCCGAGCACGCGTACGAATTTCGTGTTCATGGTTTGGTCCTCTCCATTGCTGGGGCGTCCGTTATGATGGACGCCCCAGCCGGTATCGGAATTCAGATTTCGGGCTGTTCCTCGGGATTGCCGATCCATGGATCGTTGTCGGGCGTCGATGGGTTCTGTCGGCGGTTTCGTGCTTCGGCACGCTGCCGGATAGCGATGAGGTCGGGCAGTACGTTGTCCGCGTTGAGTGTGCTCATGGCCTGCGGCTTGCCGTTCCTGTCGATGTACGCGCTGGGTTTGTCCGCAATCATGCCCATGGCGATGACGGGCGTGCCCTTGGCGAACATCGTCGGGTTTTCCGTGATGAGGTCGATGTATCGTTCCGCGTTGGTGCCGAACATGTTGGCTTCGACCACGGTGGTCGATCCGTCCTTCCACTGGTTGTCGGCTGGATCGAGACGACGCGCGGTGTGCATGATACGGAACGTGACGCGTGCCGCATACTGTCCTGCAGGCCAGTACTTCGGCTCGGAAGCGAGATTGCCCTTGATGATGTTGGTGGCGTTGATGGCGGTCATTGAGGTTCCTTTCACTGGAATGGTTCCGGTCCTTGATTTTTTCTTTTGGACCGTTTGGTCAAGCGATAGCGTTACCGGCCAAAGCGGTTCCAGTCATAAGACGGGCGCGAACCCGTGAGGGGACGCGGCAACGTTGACGGGAGGCGCGACGCCGGTATGATCAATCCGGCGTAGCCGGACGGTCCAAAAGAAAATTCGAAGGGTGCGAGCGGCTGAGCGAGCTCCGTTTCCCGGCCGTAGCCCACCGTGGGTGGGCGGAGGCGACACCCCGTGGAGCGCGCCGACGGCGCGCGCAATGGGAAAGCACTGTCGGAACCGCGTGAGAACGGGTACGGGGATTACGGAAGCACCGCCACGGGCGGTGTCGTGGTTCCCGGACGCGGGCGCTCCGGTTCCGTCCGTTTTCCTGGGCGGGGTGCCGGGGCGGATGGGGCGGCACCGAACGCGCGGCGGCGCTCCCCTTGCGGGAGCGTCCCGCGCATATTTTGGTTCAGTGTTGGAGGTTGCGTATGGAGAGGATTTCCTCGATGTCCTTGTCCACGAAATCCTTCACGGCTTCATCGAGGTTTCCGTCGTAGTCGTTGACGTATGGCTAGCAGTCGCCGTTTTCGTCGGCTTCGGTGTAGAACACGATTTCAAAATCGGCGTCTTCCATGGCTTCGTTGATTTCCTCGATGCTCATGTCCGTCACGTCGGTTTCGCTGTAGGTGCCGTTGCCGGCGAGCATCCACGCGTCCGACCACCATGACGGATATTGGTTCCACACCTTCTTCCAGTTCTTTTCGCTGACGTAATCGCCGTCGTTGATGCGGTAGACGCCTTCGTATGGTTCGAACTTCTCCTGAACACAGCCGTTGAGTTCCTGCGCCGCCTTGTTGATGGCGTTCATGGTGTCGGTTCCGATGCCCATGTCCCACGCTCCTTGGTTGAATGTCGTCCTTGGATTTTTTTCTTTTGGACCGTTTGGTCGAGCGATAGCGCTGGCCGCCGGAGCGTCCGCGAGCACGCCGAACCCTTTAGGGTTCGGCATTGCGTGGCGCGGGCGTTCAGGCGGTTACGATCATGAGGCTTTAGCCGAACGGTCCAAAAGAAAATCAGGAATGGCGGGGCATGGTCCGTTTCCCGCCGTGCGTGGATATGACCCACTTGCGGGCCTGCCCGCTGGTGGGGCGTCTCCGCGCGCGGGATGTGAGGACGCGCGTGAGCGTGTCCGGGAGGATTGGCCCCGAAGGGGCCGGGAGGTCCGGCCGTGCGATGGTCCGTGATGCCGCGGCGGTTGCAAGCGGGCGGAACGTCGCATGGCCGGACCTCCCGCGCCGGCCGTCAGGCCGGTGTCCGTTTCTCCGGGGGCGGGGGTGCCGGGCGTTGGGGCGGCCCGTAATCACGGCGGCCAAGCCGGACGATTCCGACGAAAAATAAATGTTGTGCCTGAAACGTGCGCAACACTTAACCGTGAGTGATTTGCAGGTGTGAGAAAATTCCCGCATTCGGGTGATTGTGGAAATTTTTGCACCCTGTTTTTAAATCTGCCCCTTCTCCGTTTTGAACCGCACCCCGATTGTTGGACTGGAGTAATTCATGTCCGATGATTTGGAGG